>Ga0326728_10000239_pt1 | contig 220694 bp, 180 predicted proteins | sample MB3enrmetagenome_FD_207602 | JGI IMG/M metagenome (GOLD analysis project Ga0326728, IMG submission 207602) | Lab enriched peat soil microbial communities from McLean, Ithaca, NY, United States - MB31MN | ecosystem: Environmental > Terrestrial > Soil > Wetlands > Peat | place: USA: New York...
CGCGTTGCTGACCCTTGGCTAGACTATGCAGCCCTTTCAGGGCAACAGAGTCAAAAACCCCCTCAGGACTCGTGCACGGCAGACAGATACCGTCCTCTCTCGTCTTCGAGGTACTCTTTTGCGCGATGAGCCTTTTTTAAAGGGGGATCGAGGGGGGTTTTAAAGGATCGATAGGGATTTCGATAGCTTATATAAGAGAGAACCAAAATCCCCCCTGCCCCCCTTTAGGAAAGGGGGGAAAACCATAACTCATCACGCTTGCCACACAGCCTCTTCAGCCGGGAAGACCAAATTATTAACGATTTTCAGGCATTTTCCCCACCAGAGTGCTTTTTTTCGTCACCCCGCTTGGCCATTATCCAACGTTTTCCCATTACGTAGCCCATGAGATCCTTGTAGCGATGTGACATATATGTGACAATTAAAGATTCACTTTTTGCATAACCATAGAATACGTCTTCACATTTAAGGTTATTGGGGACAAAAACACCCTATTCATACCCCGTAAAATATTCATTTACATATGAATACTTTCCGGCTACAGACGTAAGCTGCTTTTGAATTTCATCGAAGCCGGTCAAAGGTAAACCTGCCGTTCGGAACCGATGGAAATACGAGTCTAGTCTTTCAACATTATCTGGGAGGGGTTCATGCAGTCACTGAAAAATCGCAGTTTGATCGTATTCGCCGCTATGTGTATGCTGGTGCTCTCAGTCGGCAACATTGAGTCGGCCGCCGGCGCCTCAGTTGCCGACTTGGCCGGTACGTGGAACTTTTGCTCTTTCGTTTCAGGTCCCGGCGCGCCTTGGTGGGAGCGGCTTACAATGACAATACAACCAAATGGAAAATTCACGGGTTCCGGCACAGAAAGCCCAAATGGAACAGACAAGTTTTCCGGTTCTTTTTTGCTGCTTTCCTCGGGTGCTTTCGAGATTACATCGGCAGGTCGTAATCTCGGCCTGTGTCAAATGGATCTGGGCAAGACAGTCATGGCATGCACATCGACATGGAATGATAAGTCGGGTACTGCCGATCTGATTATCGGAACAAAACAAGCCGCTTCATACTCGAAGGCCGATCTGGCGGGCAAATGGCAAGGGAATTTCCTGTTATCGCCAGGCCCCTTTTGGATAAGAACGGATGAAACAATCAAGTCGAATGGAGAATTTACAGCACCGCTAACTTTTAGCGAAGGGCCAGGTGGATCCATCTACGGGACCCTCTCAATTTCACCATCGGGTGAAATTACAGACTCTACTTGTCACGGTGCTTATTGTCCGGAGTCAAACTATGCAACTTATATGGATGCCGGCAAGACTGTTATAGTTGGGACAGATGGGGCATCCACAAAGACCGACACTGCTGCGCTTACCGTTTACACCAAAATGGCTTCATCATATTCGATGTATGATTTGGTGGGTATATGGCATGCCAACATCCTGGCTTCGGGTCCTGGTGCGCCCTGGTGGGAAAGAGCTACTGTTACGATTAAGCCTGACGGAACGTTTTCTGTGTCCGGTGTTGAAAATAATGGTAGTTCTGACTCAGGCAAAGGAACCCTTTCAATCTCGTCTGCCGGGGTGATAACAGTCAAGGGTGTCAAGTCTTCAGACTTGGGAATGGTCATGAACGCCGGCAAAACCGTCATGGTCGAGACCAACACATGGTCGGGTAAGACGGACCCCGGAACAACGGAAATTGGTATCTGGACCAAAAGTGCGGGGTTGCCGGGGGCGCCGACAGAAGTGTCCGCGAAGGCGGGAAATGCCCAAGCAAAGGTCAGTTTCACGGCCCCGGCTGCAAATGGAAGCGCGATTACCAGCTACACGGTGACCCCAAGCGTTGGAGCTGCGGTCAAAGGCGAATCAAGCCCGATAACCGTAAAAGGGCTAACCAACGGGAAATCCTACACATTCACTGTTACGGCGACAAACGGCATCGGTACGGGTCTTCCTTCAAAGGCTTCCAAGGCTATTATTCCCGAAAAGTAACAGCCTAAGAGCAGGGACGGCCACCAGGTGACGGTTGGCTTTTCCGCGCCGAAATCGGGCGGAGGGAGCCCGATCACGAGCTATACCGTAACTTCCAGGCCCAAGGGCGGTAACAATACAGTCTCCGGGGAGACTTCAACCACCCACATCGTGAAAGGATTGAAAAATGGCACGCCGTACACATTTATCGTAACGGCGACCAACAAAATGGGATCAACTGAGCCGAAATCCTGCAAGATGAGCGAAAAGGCGTCAACATCTACTACTCTCTGCGGATGAAGTGCGTGGCCAACTTTCTCAGTTGTGTCGAAGATTTCGTCGGTAAGAGATTGGAAGAGCAGATTGAGATGCTCAGCCAATCCAAATCATCCTCTTCGAAATAGGCTGAGATTTTTTTGACCGATCTTTGCATATTCAGCCAAATATGCAAAGATCGGGGTCGTGGTCTGTGAGTGCGTAGTCGTCTTAATCGTTTCTCAGGAAGAGAGGTTCTTGAAGAAAAAGCATGGAACCTGTTCGGCTTGAAACGTCTCGGGAACTTCCCTTCGTGGTTCATTTCGGCGAGACGTGGTCGAAATCATATGGCCGGATACGCGCTTCAATGCCGCCGCGATGTATATAGAGGCGCACTGGCCCATTTGCGGCATGCAGGTCTAAAATGGAAGAGCCAAATGACCCTCGGGTAATCCGGCGACGACTTGAGCTTCAGCATTTGTTCTCATCTCAATATTTTCCGAGCTAATATCAGCATCAACCGCCCGGTTGTGCTTATTAATCGATAATACTTTTGTTTCATATATTTTAGGTATGGATATTCCCAATAAATACCCCCTGGAATACCCCTTTACACATGAATGTTTTCAAGCTACGGGCTAAAGAGCGTTTTCAGATTATTCGGCCGGATGCGAATCTGACGTGGGGCAGACATCGAAATCTGCGGGTCTCCTTTTTTCGATAATCCAGGAGGTGATTGTGCCATCACTGAAAAATCGCAGTTTGATCGTATTCGCCGCTATGTGTTTGCTGATCCTCTCAGTCGACAACATCGAGTCGGCCGCAGGCGCTACGCTTGCCGATTTGGCCGGGACATGGAATTTTAGTGCGATGGCTACGGGTCCCGGCGCGCCCTGGTGGGGCCGAGTTCAAATTACGGTAAAACCTGATGGAACATACACCGGTTCTGAAACTGCGAGCGACAGTGGCAAGGCTAAAAGTATAAAAGGCGCTTTTATACTCTCTTCGGACGGATTTTCGATGTCCGGCGCCCAAAGTCACAATCTGCTGTGTTATTTGGATCTTGGCAAAACTGTTCTCGCATGCACGGAGACATGGCCGGCATCAGAAGGCGCATCCGCCGGCAGCACTAATCTGATGATCGGCTGTAAACAGGGCGCTGCATACACGGAATATGATCTGGAGGGCAAATGGCAGGGAAATTTTCTGTTTTCGCCGGGTCCACTGTGGGCGAGAATTGATGAAACGATTGAACCGGGAGTATTTTCAGGCCCCGTGACCCTCAGCAACGGGTCCAAGGGATCGGTAAGCGGGACCCTGTCACTATCGTCAACGGGAACTATAACATTGCCCACCTGCACCGGTGAATGCCCCGGTTCAAACTACATAGGTTTCATGGACGCCGGCGCGAATATTATCGTTGGGACGGGAGGTGCAGCCACAAAGGCTGAAGATGCCGCACTCAGCGTTTACACCTGGATGTCCCCTTGGTATTCGATGGCCGATCTGGTTGGTGTATGGAAGGCCAATACTCTGGCTTCCGGTTCCGGGGCGCCCTGGTGGGAAAGGAGTACCGTTACGATTAAGTCGGACGGAACATTTTCAAAGTCCGGTGTCCGGAGCAATGGCGATTCCGACGCCGGCAAAGGGACTTTTTCAATCTCCTCCGGCGGGGTGATAACCGTCTCAGGTGTTGAGTCTTCCGATCCGGGAATATTTATGAGCGGGGGCAAAACGGTAATAGTCGAGACCAACACATGGTCAGGCACGACCGACCCCGGAACAACCGAAATTGGTATCTGGACCAAAAGTGCGGGATTGCCGTGGGAGCCGTGTGGTGTGTCCGCCAATCCTGGAAATGCTCAGGCAACGGTTAGCTTCATGAACTCGGCAGCAAATGGGAGCGCGATTACCGGCTACACCGTGATCCCAAGCGTGGGCGCCCCGGTCACTGGCAAATCTAGCCCGATAATCGTTAAAGGCCTGACGAACGGGAAATCCTATACATTCGAGGTAACGGCGACAAACGGCATCGGTACGGGTCCGCCGTCACCTGTTTCCAATGCTGTAACACCGGCTACGGTACCGGGCGCTCCTGCAATCAAGACGCTGACGGCGGGGAACGGCCAGGTAGCGGTGAGCTTTTCCGCGCCGAAGTCCGACGGGGGCAGCCCGATTACAGGATATGTCGTGACTTCGAAGCCCACTGGCGGCATCGATGCCAACGCCGGGAAGACTGCAACCACTCACGTTGTGTGCGGACTGAAAAACGGCACGCCGTATACATTTATAGTGACGGCGACCAACAAAATGGGATCAGCTTCTTCACTGCCTTCGAAGTCAATAACCCCCGCCACGGTGCCGGACGCTCCTACAAATGTGCGCGCGGCACGGTCTGACAGCAAGGCGGTTGTGACTTTCACGGCGCCAAAGTCAGACGGGGGAAGCCCCATTATCGGCTACACCGTTGCATCGAAACCTGCTGGGGGCAAAGACACCGACGCCGGCAAAACTTCGACCAAACGCCTAGTGACAGGGCTGACTAACGGGACTGCTTATACATTCACTGTCACGGCGAAAAACAGGATCGGGTCAGGTCCGCCTTCGCAGGCTTCCAACATAATAATTCCTGGAGCCGGCCCATCGGTCCAGGGAACATGGAGCCTCACAGGCGAGGAGAGTTGTATTATTAGGGTGAACGGCTATCCTACTCGAAGCGAACGAGTAACTGATAAAGATACCTTTATTTTTAATGCAGACAAGTCCTTTCGATCTGACTCTTTGAATGGAACATGGGCTCAGACAGGCTCCAAATATACTATAGATGTAAGAAAATCAGCTATCGATTACCTCGAAGAAAGACTTGCGTCGTATGGAATCAAAGCAACATTTAGAATAGATACTTATTGTGTGGGTGGTACTGTAACAGATGATAAAATAACCTTTAATTCCAAGATAACAGGGACGTTTATCATCACTTCTCCCAAAACGCTGACTGGTACGTTTTCGGAAACTGATGTTTTTGCTGGTGTAAGATCTGCCGCAGATGCCAATGGCTTATCTGACGGCGACATGGTACAACAAAGTCCTACTACATCTCTAAAAGGAGTGCTCACCGGCATAATTGAATCGATAGAGATGAATTAGTAATCTTATGAATCTGCCGATAGATATTTTCAGACCGTGGTTAAACCGCAGAGATGTGTTTCATCGGCCAAAAGAGATCTGTACTGAGGCAAAGAGGGAAAGCTGCGGGTTTGTTTTTCCGCAGCCGCTGCATTGCTTCCGGAGAGCTTGCGCAGGTAGTTGCAAAGGTGAAAGAGGTTACCGATAGAGGAACAGGGGAATCAGTTCTCATCTTTGACGACTTCAACAGCGAACTCATAGAGGTGGACTTTCGCGGCTCGATAAACGACGTTCTGGCAAAATTGGAGAAACCGGCGGTCAGAGATGGGTCTGCGTCCGAGTCGGCAAATACTGACCGGAACGCGATGCGCGGGCCGGGTCGCCCCAGGCTGGGGGTCGTCTCCCGGGAAGTCTCCTTGCTGCCGCGGCATTGGGATTGGCTGAACAGTCAACCCGGAGGGGCATCCGTGGCGCTTCGCGAGCTCGTAGAGGAAGCAAGGCGCGTTAATAGCAGCAGGGATAAAGTGCGGCATTCGCAAGAGGCGGCCTACAGATTCATGTCCGCCATGGCAGGAAACCTGCCCGGATTCGAGGAAGCGGCGAGAGCTTTGTTTAGAGGCGATCTCGAACGTTTCGACAGTTTAGTGGCTCCATGGCCCGCGGATATTCGAGATCATGCGCAAAAGCTGTCGCACGTGGCCCTCGGGAGTCGAGCGGGCGGGAACGCCGCGTGAACGGCCTTCTCGTATTCTCCGGCCTGCATTCTCAAGAACAAAATCGGAAAGGGGGGCTTCAGCCGCGGTTCAGGTTATTCTTTAGAATAGAATTGTGCCTGAAAAAAGAGGGATTTGTGCTTACATTTAGTTACGCCGAATGGGTTCGCGGGATTCGTAAAAGGTCGACGGAACTCAGGTGGAGCTTCAAAAGGCGTTTTTTCGTCGGGAAACCGGAAAGTCGTTCATGAAGCTGCGGCGGGAGAGGTGAAAGGGGTCGGAGATGGACAGCAGAATTAAAACTACCATACTGCTGGCGGCGCTGACGGTCCTGATCATGTGGTTGGGCAGGATAATCGGCGGGCAGCAGGGACTGGTGATCGCCTTTATTCTTGCTCTCGTTATGAATATAGGCAGCTACTGGTTTTCGGACAAAATCGTTTTGGCCATGTACCGCGCCCGGCCGATAGAGGAGCAGGAAAATCCACAGCTTTATCAAATTGTGCGTGAATTGACCGCTTCAGCCAATCTGCCGATGCCGAGAGTCTACATGATCCCCCAGGAGACGCCCAACGCATTCGCAACCGGAAGAAATCCCGAACACGCGGTGGTTGCCGTCACCGAAGGGATCATGCGCATTCTGACGCCGACCGAACTAAGGGGCGTGCTGGCGCATGAACTCGGCCACGTGAGGAACCGGGACATTTTGATCAGCTCGATTGCGGCCACTCTCGCCGGAGTAATCATGATACTTGCAAGCATGATGCGCTGGGCGGCGATCTTCGGCGGATTCCGCGGAAGCGATGACGATGATCGGGGCGGCATTGTGGGGCTTATCCTTACGGCTATTCTGGCGCCGATTGCGGCCACCCTGATTCAGCTCGCGATTTCGAGGAGCCGGGAATATCTCGCCGATGAAACGGGGGCCCGCCTCGCCCACAATCCCGAAGGGCTGGCTCGCGCCCTGGAGAAGCTGGAAACCGCATCCGAAAGAATTCCCATGGATGCCAGCCCATCGACGGCTCACATGTTTATCGTCAATCCCCTTTCGGGGCGGGCACTGGCCGGTCTTTTCAGCACCCATCCCCCCACGGAGGAAAGAATACGGCGGCTGCGGGCGATGAGATAACAACAGGATGTCGGTGCTGTTTCAGACCATCCGAGGCATCATGCCCCCTCTCTCGTCTTTGGTCTTTGTTACCACTCCGGTTTGATATCTTCGAGAAAAGGTGTTTCCCGGGGGCTCTTTTCCTTTTTAGACGATATCGTAATCTTACGTTCGCCGCTCTCATCGTAGTGGTAGGTTTCGGTTATTTTCTCTCCGGTCAAATAGTTGAAGCTCTCTATCGTCCCTTTGCCTTCCATCCCGTCCCCGGTTTCGCGATCTTTTCCGATCAGAAGGAGCCGCTTTGTCCGGGGATCATAGCGAAGGCGCCACGTCTCGATGGCGAATTCCCGGGAGCCCATCCATTGGTCGACTACAAGGACCCCCTTTTTTATGCCGATTCCCTCCATCTCCTTGATGCCTCCGCACCCTTTGCATTGGAGGAATTGGTTGTTGGCGCCAGCGGGTACGAATTTATCCTTATCGCTGCCGCCCAGGAGCACGATCAAGGCTCGCTGAAGCTCGTCTTCCGGGCCGTCGGGCTTTGCTTGAACCAATATGGCTGCGATATCGGAAATTCCATCACCGTTCAGATCGCCGCTTACCTGGTCTTCGACCGTCCACCCCTTGGGAATAAAGTCGCTCAACGACTTTCCCTCGGGCGGAAGCGCCTTTAAGGAAAACACATCCGCGCGGGCTTGCGCCGCCCATCCCAGAAGAATCATCAAAAGAAGCGAAAGTTTCACGATACTCATTTTTTTCATGCCGCATATTCCTTTCGATTGTGTGCGAATAAAATACTGATCTGTATAAGCGTGGGGAGTCGTGCTCCCCACATCCCGCCGTGTGGCATCGCGGTGTTCGGCCCCACGCGCCCGCGCGCGCGGCCAAAACTATGGGGTGCCGGGAACGTCCCCCCGGCTGTTTCACCGTTCTTTTTTCATGCCGCTTGAACTATGAAGCACTTCAAGTATTTTGTCTCGGGCATGGCCAGAAGGGCAGGGTGGTCGAGCGCCTGGCCCCGTACCTGGAGTAACCGCAGCCTTTTGCCGCTCGCCTGTCCGGCAAGTATCAGCGTTTCCCTGAAAAGCTCTTCGCTCATATGGTAGGAGCAGGAGCAGGTGATCAGGATCCCTCCCGGTTTTAGGGCAAGAAGCGCCCGGCGGTTCAAGTCGGTGTAGCCTTTCCTGGCTTCGGGTAAGGCCGGCCTGGTTTTGGCGAATGCGGGCGGGTCCAATACGACTACATCGAAGGAGGCCCGAGGGGTCCTTTTCAGGTAATCGAAAACATCCGCTGCAATGAAGGTTGCCTTATCGGTAAATCCGTTTACTTCGGCGTTTCGGCGCGCCTGATCGATGGCGGCCGAAGACTGATCGACGCCTATTGCCTCCTCGGCCCCTCCGGCGATCGCGGAAAGGGCCCATGCCCCGTTATAGCAGAAAAGATCGAGTACCCTTTTACCCTTTATCCAATGCCGCGCGGCGTTCCTGTTGTCGCGTTGGTCGAGAAACATGCCGGTCTTTTGTCCATTCAGCACGTCAACGAGGTACTTTATTCCATAGATCCGCACGGGGATATCGCCGGGCAGGCTTCCATAAGCCATTCCTCTTTCAAGGGGCAGGCCTTCGAGGGCGCGAGATGGCGAATCATTTCTGAAGACCAGCGCGGCGGGCCGGAATAGCTCGATCAGCAGTTGCCTTATCAATTCTTCCATTCCAGCCATTCCAACGGTCCCCGCCTGATAGACGAGAACGTCTCCGTACCGGTCGACCACAAGACCGGGAAGGCCGTCGGATTCACCGAAGACCAGGCGGCAGCTTTCCGCATCCGGATAAATGGATTGGCGAAAACCTGCCGCATCGAGCAGCGCTTGGCGGAAAAAAATTTCATCCGGCTTTTTGCCGGGAGGGCAGACGAGGCGCACGGCAATGAGCGATGCGGGGTTGATATAGCCGATGCCGAGCGAGAGTCCTTTTGCCGTGAGAACATCCACCCAGCTTCCAGGCTCGAAATCATGGACCGGATCGGCTATTTCGTTGCTGAAGACCCAGCGATGTCCCTGAAGTATACGACGTTCGCGCCCCGGATGCAGAGTCAATGTATTCATGGCTGACTTTCACCACAATTTCTATCGTAGGACCGTCTTGGCTCGATCATGCGGGTTGAAAACGGCCGGTAAAACGGCAATAAAAAAGCGCTCCGCTAAGAGCGCCGAATAAACGGTTCATTCCCTTTTCAGTTTTCCGAGCCTGCTCTTATGGATTCCAGCAGTATATGGTAGTCCTCATAGGTATCGGCTGAAGTCTCGATCAATTCGTAGAGGTCGTCCAGGTCCATGTTTACGACCGCATCCTTGTCGGGGGATTCCTCCTTCAATTCGATCCATATCCAGTCAAGAAGCATCTCCTCGGAATCTCCGTAACCTTCCTCGCGGGTATCGAGGCTGCCGTCGCGAACTTTTTGCCCAACTTTAGTAAGAGCGGCCCTGACGAATTCATGCATCTCCATTAAAAGCCCTCCTTTATGCAAACGGCCTGTCGCCGGTCCGGGAATCAAGCAATTGAAACCTTTAAGAAATCCAATTGGGTAAAATAGCTCATTCGCGCCAACCGTTCAACCCTATTTATCTCTGCATACATAAACGTGTGTGATGTCTTCAAAATCTGGTGTTGTTCAATCTATAGGGTTTCAATATAATTATGCCCCTGTACCTGGAACAGGTGTTTTGAACAAAAAACCTTTATTCTAAAGCGCTCCAAAGCGCTCATTTTCCGGAAGAGGGACAAATTCCATGACAGAGAAGCAATACCTGATCGACGCGTTAACCATTAACGATTCCTGGCGTCTTTTCAAAATATTGGCGGAATTCGTAGATGGGTTCGAAACGCTCGGAGATCTTTACCCGGCCGTATCTATCTTTGGGTCGGCTCGAGTCCGGCCGGGCGATGAAACTTATGAAAAAACATACCAGATCGCCAAAAAACTTGCCGAGAACGGATATCATATTATTACAGGCGGGGGGCCGGGGGTGATGGAGGCCGGCAACAAGGGCGCCAAGGAAGGGGGCGCGAAATCGGTCGGGCTAAACATCCATTTGCCGCTCGAACAGAACCCGAACCCCTATTCAACGGTGAAACTCAATTTTCAGTACTTTTTCGTTCGCAAGGTGATGTTTGTCAAATACGCCCAGGCATATATCGGGATGCCCGGGGGATTTGGAACGATGGATGAGATCTTCGAGTCTTTGACTCTAATCCAGACCAGACGGATAAAGCCTTTTCCGGTTATCCTGATTGGGACCCAATACTGGGAGGGCCTGCTGGATTGGGTGCGCGGCACCCTGTTAGGCGGCAAATACATTTCGCCCGAGGATCTGCATTTTGTTACGCTTCTGGATGATCCGGACGAAGTGGTTTACACGATCAAAAAATATGTAATAGTCTGATAAGACCTCCCGATCACGTCCGACGCGACTTAAGGACTTAAGTGGCGGTCGGCCTGCGTGCCGGGCGTTCCTATGCGCGCGATGCAGGTTCGCGAGAGCACAAGGGCGGGACGCGTTATCCGGGATGTCATAAGTCTGTCTCACCGAGGAGGATGTTTTCTCAATGCCTATTTATGAATACCGGTGCCGGGAATGCAAGCGAAGGTCGGAGATAATAACCTTCAGGGTCTCCGAGGACGTTTCCGTCAGGTGCAGCCATTGCGGCAGTATCGAGGTCGAACGAATTCCATCACGGGTTAGGGTGCGCATGTCCGAGGAGACTCGAATGGAGCGCCTGGCCGATCCTTCCCGTCTTTCGGGGCTCGATGAAAACGACCCGAAAAGCATGGCAAAATGGATGAAGAACATGGGCAGGGAGATGGGAGACGATCTGGGCGAAGACTTCGACGTTGACGCCATGGTCGAGGAGGCCATGGAAGAAAAGGAAGGCGTGGAAGGCGGAACCTCCGGGGGCGCCGATTTTTCGACTTCCGGCGGCGGCGATGACTGACAATGATCGGCCCGCTGCTTTTTCTCACGGGCTCGTTTCCTCTTTTCGATGGCGTGTTGAGCCCGGAGGAAAAGGTCTTAGCCTGAGCAAAGCTGTTTGCGATTATCTGAAGGTGGCCGAAAAGGAATCTGCGGACCTGATAGAATTCGGATCGGTCTACGTCAAGGGTCGAAAAGAGTGCAATCCTTCAATGGTGTTACAAGGGGGAGAGGAGATCTGCGTTTCTTTTGCTCCCTACGGGGTCCGGAGGTTTTACGAAATTGATCCGGCCCGCGTGATTTTCCGCGACCGCTTTCTTCTCATATATGACAAAGAAGCAGGCATTCCAAGCCAGCAGACCCCCTATGACGGCTACAACAATGTTTTTGCGGCCCTGCTTCGCTATCTGGCCGGGGAAAAAAAGCCCGGCCGCTATGCCGCCCTCCACAACAGGCTCGACATGGAAACGAGCGGTCTTCTTGTATTTGCGCTCGAAAAAAGGGCAAACGAGCCCCTGGGCAGGGCTTTCCAGCAAAGGCGGGTAAAAAAGGAATATCTAGCGTGGGTCGAGGGTGTTCCTGAAAAAGACTCCTGGACACATGTTTCGGAAATCGGCAAGGCCGGCGGCAAATACGTGTCGGTAAAAAAGGGCGAAGGCAGGAAAGCCGAGACCCTTTTCAACGTAATGCGCCGGGAACGGGACCGTGCGCTCCTGCTCGCCGTCCCTCTTACAGGCAGGACCCACCAGATAAGAATTCACCTGGCAGAAGCCGGCCATCCGGTGCTAGGTGACCGGGCCTACGGCGCTATGCCGGACAGGCGTCTTTACCTGCATGCCTGGCGACTCACGCTCGAACATCCAGTATCCGGCAAACTCCTCACCTTGGAAGCGCCACAACCGGCCGATTGGCTGACGGAGGACGGAGGACGGAGGACAGAGGACGGATGACGGGTGACGGAGGAGGACAGAATAAAGAAACAGTTTCAATTACAACCGGCTGCGCCGTAGGCGCCATCTTACAGGTAATATAGATTTGCCGGCGGCCGTGCGGATTGTCTCAACCTTTTTTGCCCCAAAGTTTCTCAAGAAAGGAAGCCCTGCCCGATCCGATCTTATAAAGAGTATAGCGCATCGGGTCCTTGAGATAGTACTCCTGGTGATAATCCTCCGCCTTGTAGAAAGACTGGACCGGCTCGATTTCAGTTGCGATCCTTCCTTTGAATCTTCCGGATTCTTCGATCTCCCGCTTCGAAGCTCCGGCCTGAAGTTTCTGATCTTCGTTTTGATAAAAGATAACGGTCCGGTATTGCGGGCCCTTATCCGCAAATTGTCCGTTAGCCTGCATGGGGTCGATATTTTGCCAGAACATTTCGATCAGTTCCCGAAAGCTGATTAGGGCCGGATCAAAGACAATTTCGATAGCTTCGACGTGCCCGGTGTTGCCGGCACAGACCTGCTCGTAAGTTGGATTTTCCACCGTACCGCCCGTGTAGCCCACCGCAGTCGATATCACGCCCTTCAGCCTGTCGAAAGCCGGCTGCATGCACCAGAAACACCCACCGGCAAAAACGGCCCTTTGGAAGCGGCCGTCGGGATCGTCCTCACGGCCATCCGCAATGCGCAAAGCGAAGAAAAGCAGGGCCACACCGCCAATCAGAGCTGCAAACATGGTGTCTTCCTTTCAAGTGTCGGCATTTCAAAACCTTCCTTTTGAATATAAGTCCTGAAACCGTTTTGCGACGCCTTCGGGACGTGAGGACGCTGATCCTCCATAGAGCTTTCGCCGGTGCGCGGTTGAGTGTGGCGCCCGGGTTTGTGAGCCGGCGAGCGGTTGGAATTGTCGCTTTATTGAGACCTCTTGCGCTTCGGTTGGCATTGTTGCTTTATTGAGACCTCTTGCGCTTCGCGCCCGAATAACAAGTATCCGGGCCACCCATCCCCTCAGCCACCCATCTTCCGTCCTCCGTCCCCATCCTCCGTCCTCCGTCCCCATCCTCCGTCATCTGTCCTCCGTCCCCCGATCTCAGCTCTCAACTCCTCCTCTTCTCCTTCGAGTAGCGGGTAATGGCACAACTGCCCCAGATAGTTTCCGACGATCATCTTTCTTTCTCCGACTTCCCGGATCATATTGGGCAGCAAGGGCATTTTGCCCAGTCCGCCCGGCAGATCGATGACGAAATGAGGCATGGCGGGTCCTGAAATCCGGTTCCGAAGGCGGCGAAGAATTCGCAGCGCGGCGCCGATCGGGGTCCTGAAGTGAGCCGTGCTGCTGGTCAGGTCCATCTGCAACAGGTAATAGGGGCGGACCCGGAATGAAAGCAATCCCTGGAAGAGTTCGGCAAGAACGGCTTCGGAATCGTTCACGCCGCGCAGAAGGACGGTCTGGCTGCCGAGGGGAATGCCGGAATCGGCCAGGATTGTACAGGCTTGTTGGGATTCTGAGGTGAGCTCGGCGGGATGATTGAAATGTACATTTACGAACAGGGGGTGGAATCGTGAGAGCATACCGGCAAGCTCCGGTGTGACCGATAAAGGCGATGCGCCGGGCGCGCGGCTGCCGATCCTTATAATCCGGACGTGTTTTATTCGGCGGAGCTTGCTCAGGATCTCTTTCAGGCGTTCCGGCGGAAGCAAAAGAGGATCGCCGCCCGAAAGGAGCACGTCCTGGATTTGATTATGGTTCGCGATGTAGTCGAGGGCCGGTCCAAGATCGACGGGGTCCTCGCTTTCGAGTGGTTCGGAGCGGCCGCTGCGCCATTTTCTCTTGCGCGTGCAGAACCGGCAGTGGACGGCGCACCGGTTGCCGACCAGCCACAGGACACGATTGGGATACCTGTGGACCAGGTTTGGAACAGGCGCCAGGGCTTCTTCTGCCAGCGGGTCCTCAAGGCCGGACGCATCCGACAACTCTCTTGCATCCGGAACTACCTGAGTCCAGACGGCGTCACCGGGACTTTGGATGAGCGTCTCGAAGTAGGGATTCAATTTGAAGGTATATTCCCGCGCGACAGGTTCCAGAGGGGTGAGGTCGATTTTCCATTTTTTTGCTAAACTGTCGAGCGATACCATGTAGTCTCCAAAAGAAATGTTTATTCCCGCGTGTGGAAACCAAATTAGACCGGAGAAGGTTTGAGGTAAATGGATATTTCAAACCGCGAGCGGACAGGATTCGTCCGTAGCCAGCCACCAGCCGTGCGAGAATAAAATGATTGTTCCTGCCTGACATATCATATACAGTGCCGGAGTTTCACGTAAGCGCAACGAGTCCGAACGGGTTCATAAATGAACAACTGGCTCAAAATTTATGGCAGCAGGCGTGTTTTGAGCCTGGTCGGCCTGGGTTTTTCCTCGGGGCTTCCCCTCGCGCTCACGGCTTCGACCCTCCAGGCATGGCTCGTAACGGAAAAGGTAAATCTCGGAGTCATAGGCGCTTTTTCCCTGGTGGGCCTTCCGTATGCCCTCAAGGTTTTCTGGGCGCCGCTCATGGACAGGTTCAGCCTGCCGTGGCTGGGAAGAAGGCGAGGGTGGATCATTTCACTCCAGGTGCTGCTGGCCCTGTCTATTTTTGCCCTCGGTTACTCCTCTCCGGCTGCTTTCCCTGCTCTCCTCGCATCGGCGGCGCTTCTGACGGCTTTTCTCAGCGCCAGCCAGGATATTGCCATAGACGCCTACAGGGCGGATGTTCTACGGGAAAAGGAACTCGGTCCCGGTGCGGCAACGGCGGTGGTTGGATACAGGTCCGCGGCACTTGTCTCAGGCGCGTTCGCACTGATCCTGTCGGACCATATCCCCTGGCGCTCGGTCTATACCATCATGGCTGCGATAATGCTCTTGAGCACGCTTTTTACGCTCGTTGCCCCCGAGCCTGAAAACAGAGTCATCCCTCCCGTGAGCCTGAAAGAGGCCGTCTGGGGGCCGCTGCTAAGCTATTTCAAACGCTCCGGGGCTATCGAAATGCTCCTTTTCATAATGCTCTACAAACTTGGGAATGTCATAGCCGGGGCCATGACCACTCCTTTTTTCCTGGACATCGGCTTCACCCGCTCCGATGTCGGTATGGTGAACAAGGTCTTCGGCCTGATCAGTACGATTTCGGGAACCCTGGTGGGTGGGAGCATTGTTGCCAGAATCGGCATCAACCGCTCGCTCTGGGTATTCGGGTTTTTTCAGGCAGTATCCAACGTTTCGTTCACCGGTGTCGCGCTGATCGGAAAAAGCTATCCAGCGATGGTTGCCGCGATCGGTATCGAAAACGTCTGCGTTGGCATGGGCGACGCTGCGTTTGTGGCATTCATGATGAACCTTTGCGACAAGCGTTTCACGGCCACTCAATACGCACTGTTGACGAGTTTTATGGCGGTGAGCAGGATCGTGGCCGGAGCGCCTACCGGTGTTATCGCCCAGAGTGTGGGATGGCCGGCTTTTTTCACTTTGAGCGTTCTCGGCGCGATTCCCGGTCTGATGCTCCTTACTCGTTTTGCGCCATGGAACGCAAGGGGTAAAGGCGCCCTGACCCATGCCGGCTAGAGAAACATAGATCAACAGCCTGCTTAGAATTCTTCAACTCGACAATCTTGAATATCCCGCAAGAGTTTCCAGACTTCGCCGGGCGTGCACACACAATCCAAGAAGCGCCGCTGTGGCCGATTCCCGCCGAGTTCGCGCAGTTTCGCTCTCTGCGGTTATGGCGGAAGATATTGCTGACGAATTGACCGGCGGTCGGGTCAAAGGGTCAGGTATTTCAATTTGGCCTCGATTTCTTTGAAAAAAGTTTGGTTTTTGAAGGATATTTTTGATAATCTTCTCGTTTGGCAAATCCCCGTTCAGGAGGGAAATTGAAATACCGTGATTGAATGGCTAAGACGGATGGGCGAGAAAACCTCAGACCTGTTCTGCAGGGATTTCTACGGCTATTCGATCGATATAAAACCTCGATTCACTCTTCAGAAATGGTTCGAGCGAACGGTGCGCCATGTAAGCGTACCCGAAGACCAGCAGAAGTGCCTTGAGGAACTGGCAGGCAAGGGATCGATAATTTATGCCTTAAAAGAGGCGTCGCAGATCGATTTCGCCTATGTAAGTCTGCGATTGCATCAACTTGGCCTGCCGTCGCCTACATTTATGTTCGACCAGCATCCTTACATTTGGCAGCCTCGGTTTTACGCTCTCAAGACGCTCCTGTGGCACTTCGGATATCTGCTGCGCCATCGGCGGTTCCCGGACGCCTATGCCGGAGGATACTACGGCGAAAAGATTAAGGCAGGCGAGCCGGGATTATTTTCCCTGGTCGGCAAACGCGGCTATTACCGCAGTACGGTCCACGTGGGAAACGATCCGCTGGAGCACCTCATAGAAATCCAGAAAACGTCGGAGCGACCGATCTTTATAGTTCCGATCGTCCTTCTCTACAGCAGGCGCCAGGAGGCGCAGCACCGATGGGGTCCACTCGAGCTTTTCCTGGGCCAGAAGAGACATTTGGGTTTTTTCCGAAAGATCATTTCGTTGATAAGCGGCAATCCCTATGCGGTCATTGAGACCGGAGAGCCGCTGAATATCGGGGAAATTATGCCCGAGCTGTCGAGCGAGCTCTGGTGGAGACGCAAGCAGATTTTCGAGCTGCGCCGTACCCTGATCGATTCGGTTGACGAAATAAAAAGGGCGGTCGTCGGCCCGATCATCAAGAGCAAGCTGGAGATGAAGGAAATCATCCTCCATCATCCAAGGCTGGAAGCGCAAATGCAGCGCCGCGCCCGCGCCTCGTCCCAGGAAATCTGGAGAATACGGATGGAGGCCGACGGGTACCTTGAGGAGATCTCGGCGAATTATAACTTCACGTTCATTCAGATCTCCGCGAGGATTTTCAACTGGGTCTGGACCAACCTGTTCGACGGGATCGAGCTTGATTCGGAGAGCCTGCAGAAAGTAAAACGCGCCGCGCGCCACAATACTCTTGTGTACGTACCTTGCCACAAGAGCCACATGGACTATCTTCTGCTCACTCAGCTCCTGTATTCCAACAACCTGTATGCGCCGTTTATAGCTGCAGGGAAGAACCTTGCGTTCTGGCCGCTCGGGGCCATATTCCGGATGGGCGGTGCTTTTTTCATACGCCGCAGCTTCAAAGGGCTGAAGTTCTATGCGGAGATCTTCTCCCTCTATGTCAAGACGATGGTGCAACTGGGCTACAACATCGAATTCTTCATCGAAGGGGGCAGGAGTCGTACCGGTAAGCTTGTTCTGCCGAAACTCGGGTTGCTGGCCATTCTGATTCAGGCCGTTGAAGAAGGGTTTTGCGATGATCTGGTCTTTGTGCCGACGTCGATATGTTACGACCGAATACCGGAGGAAGAATCATATCTGAAGGAGATTACCGGAGACCCCAAGGAGGAGGAAAACCTTCACCAGCTCGTGCGCGTGCGGCGTGTGCTGCGGAAACGCTACGGGCGGGCATATATAAAATTTGCCGAGCCGCTCTCAGTCAGGAGCTACCTTGAGCGCCATAACTACGATCTTGGCAAAATGCCCCCCAAGGAGCGGCATGCGATGTACCGTAATTTTGCATACCGCATCATTAACTGCATTAACCGGGAATCGATGGTCACACCATACGCCCTGGCCGCCTCCGCCCTTCTGGCGCTGCCCCGTCACGGAGTTTCCAAGGCCGAGTTTCTGGAAATATCGGGGACCTTTCACAGTTTCATTGCAGCCCAGGGAGTCGGGTTTTCCAAGACTATGAAAAATCTGGATTTCAGTCTGCAGGATTCCTTGCGCAGCATGGAGCGGGGTAAGATCATCGGCAAGCTCAAGGACGATGATGACGATCTTGAAGAGGAAGTTTTCACCCTCGAAGACAGCAAGCGGCTTGCCCTGGAATACTACAAGAACAACATTATCCATTTTCTCCTTCCGGCTGCCTACGTATCGACTTCTATTCTTGCCCAGGAGACCTTCCGGTTCAGCGTGAGCCAGGTGCTTCAAGACGTCACTTTCATGAAGAACTTTTTTAAGTTTGAGTTCGTTTATGATAACGAACTCGATGATGAAAAGCTGGTGGGCGAGGTACTCGGTATTTTTGAGGATCTGGATTTTCTGCACCGTATCGGGGAGGGCGACCAGCCATACATTTTGGCTCACAGGGGGCTTCGAGCTTCTCATGCGTTTCATGGCCTGATTCGGAACTACTTCGAGGGCTACTGGCTGGTCCTGCGGGGTTTGCGCTATCTGCAGAAAAACGGCTTTACGGATAAGGATTTCACGAAAAAGATCCTCGGTCTTGGCCAGAGGGCTTTGAAATTAGAGTTGGTCGAGAGACCCGAGTGCGTATCGAAGATAATTTTTGATAATGCGCTGAAGCTGTATGTAGAAAAGAATATAATCGTCAGGAACGTTGCCGGAGATAAGGAAGGCGAGGAATTACTGCGCCCTGGAAGTGAAAGCCGCGCTCCTATCCAGTTCTATAGTAAACAGATAAGTCGGTTTCTGCGTTCGCCCCATTTCACGTTGCAATAGAGCTTGAGCGCTGATCGATCAATTATCGTCCTGCTACTTTTTGGTGTTTGTCGAAATCAGGAGGTCTCTAGATGGAAATCGCCCTTCACCCATTGGATCCGGCTAAAAGGCGTTCCAAGCCGACAGATGAAAAGAACCTGGTTTTCGGTCGAGTTTTCAGCGATCACATGTTCATGATGGATAATGAGACGGGGAAGGGCTGGCAAGATCCCCGGATAGTACCCTACCATCAGCTTGAGATGGATCCGGCGGCGATGGTGCTCCATTACGGACAGGGAATATTCGAGGGACTGAAAGCTTACAGATGGCCCAACGACAAGATATACCTCTTCCGGGCCGACCGGAACATGGCGCGCTGGAACCGTTCGGCGCGGAGAATGTGCATGCCCCAACTCGACGTCGAGTTCCAGGCTTTGGCCCTGACAGAGCTTTTGAGGTTGGACAAAGATTGGATCCCGCACTACGTGGGTTCATCGCTCTATCTCAGGCCGACAATGATCGCAACCGAACCGCACCTGGGTGTGCGCCCGGCGAGCCGGTACCTCTATTACATAATCACCGGTCCGGTGGCTGCTTATTATGCCGAAGGTTTCAATCCGGTAAAGATATATGTGTCGGAGGAATATGTGCGTACGGTTCGGGGAGGGACCGGCGAAGCCAAAACCATGGCCAACTATGCGTCGAGCCTGTATGCGGCGGAGATTGCGAAGCAAAAGGGCTTCACCCAGGTCCTGTGGCTCGATGGAGTTGAGCAACGCTATGTAGATGAAGTGGGAACGAGCAACATATTCTTCAGGATCGGCGATGAACTTATAACCCCGCCCCTCACAGGCGCGATCCTGCCCGGGGTTACGCGAGACTCGGCAATGCAGCTCGCCCGGCATTGGGGGATCAAAGTCACCGAACGCAAGATTACGATTGACGAAGTCGCAGAAACGGCACAGTCCGGCGAACTGAAAGAAATGTTCGCTACGGGGACCGCCGCGGTAATTTCACCCGTCGGCGAATTCTCTTACCGAGAGCGGATGTACAGGATTGCCGACGGAAAAGTCGGCGAGTGGGCCAAGAAGCTCTATGATGAAATCCTGGGCATTCAGTACGGGGAAAGAGAAGATATATTCGGCTGGGTCAAGCAGCTTGATATCTAGGGCCGTCCGGCAACCACGGCCAAGGTTTTCCATGCCGCCCGGCTAGGATACGGCCTGATATGATTCGGCTCGGTTCAGTGTGATTCCCGTTGATGGGAAAGGGCGCCTGTGAGTGGCGATCTGAAGCGGCCTGAGCTTGTTTTTGGCGAAAATATTCGATCTTCGTTGATTTTCAAATCCGGGTGCTTAGTTTACATTCAAAGGTCGACTTTATGTCGCCTTCTCCTAACCATGGAGCCCTGTCCAACTCCCCCTCCGGCTGGATGGGGCTTTTATTTCTGCGTCGGATCTCTTGAGCACTTGCCCCAGTCCCTATCCATCTGGACCATGAGTATCCCCGCACGCGCCTCTTGAGGAAAGCAGACGGGGGATACGGGGAAACCTCAGGCAGAAGAGCATCCGGGTGCAATTGGAGTTTTGGAGGACAAGATGACTGTGTTGGCGATTTACGGGTCACCGCGGGAGAACGGCAATACCGATCTGATGATGGACAGTTTTCTCGATGGGGTTTTGTCGTCGGCCTCAAATATCGAACTGAAAAAAATATATATCCGCGACCTCGATATTTCGGGTTGCCGATCCTGCGGGTATTGCGATGAACACGGGGTTTGCGTTATGCAGGACGACATGCGGACGGTCTATCCTTTTTTCAGTAAGGCAGAACGAGTAGTGATAGCGAGCCCGATCTACTTTTACGGGCTGAGCGGCCAGGCGAAACTGCTGGTGGATCGCAGTCAGGCTGCATACATGAAGAAACTGAAAGCGAAAGCCGCGGGCAATACATCTGTGACCAGTTCCGGGAGGAAGGGATTTTTCTTGTGCGCGGGGGCCACCCGCGGCAAAAAGCTGTTCGATGGCGCCATCTTGACTGTCAGATACTTCTTCGATGCAATTGACGTTGAGTATTCGGGAGCGGCGTGTTTTAGCGGGATAGATGAAAAAGGGTCGGTACGGAACCACCCCACGGCCCTTGAGGAGTGCAGGCGGGCGGGGATGTCATTTGTCGGGGATAGTTTAGCATAATGGCCACGGAATTGACGGATGATCTATCATTTAGGGCCGGGAAATTGACTGGTTCTTAGCATGTACTCCCCGGCCCGTGGCGTTTGATTTTTTCCATTCACTTGATTTGCCGCGCAGGCACGGCCTTTTCTAAAAGTTCGATTCGGCTTGCGCCGGCTTGACTTCCCGGCGTTTCTCAGGCCTTTTTGACATTGATCGCCTGCGGCCCTTTCTGGCCCTGTTCGATATCGAAGATTACACCCTGGCCCTCGCTCAAGGTCTTAAAACCTTTGCCCTCAATGGCGCTGAAATGAACGAAGATATCCGGCCCGCCATCCACTTCGATGAAGCCATAACCCTTTTGTTCGTTAAACCACTTCACTCGACCTTCCGCCATTACGATGTTCCTTTCGCTTAATTTTGGTAAATTCCAGGGCACGCTATTTGAGCAACTTGCGGAAACGTCTTGCTGGGCGAAAGACCGATTTCCTGACAAACCCCAAATACCGACCTTAAAGAACAGGACCCGGATTCTAAATGTCCCGGAGATAAAAATCAACGAAGAACAGCCGGTACCAACGTTTTAGACGATGTCACCCCGGAGTGTTCGACGGGACTTACTTATCAGGGATAAATGGCCTTCGGATTCTTAGTGGTATCTTTTACGATTCAACTTGGATGAACTATGGCTGGAAAATGAACGGGGGCGCGAAAGTGAATGCGCCCCCTCCTGCATCGAGCAGTTCCGAATCGAGAACTATTTGCCGATGAAATGCTCCCTGTACTGCATATATCCGTCTCTCACTGCGATATAGGGATCCAGGGAGGCTTTCTTGATTTCCTCGTACTGACCGACTTCGAGTGAGACGCGGTTTATGAATTTCTCGAATTCAACGGTCCAGCTAATCCACCAGTCGGCCGGGATCCAGAACAGGGGATCCATAACGGAGTCTGCCCCGAAGCCGACCAGGTCCCTCTCATTCGAAGGGCCGAGCAGCGGAATGACGAGGTATGGACCCGACTGCACGCCCCAAAGGGCAAGAGTTTGCCCGAAATCCACTTCATAGCCGGCGATATGAAAATTGCTTTGGGCTATATCCAACATACCGACAAGGCCCGTAGTCGTATTTATGACGAACCGGACCACCTGGATTCCGGCCTTGTCAAATTTTCCCTGGAGCACGCAATTTATAAAGCGGGCAGGGAAAACAATATTTTTGAATCCGTTCGAGATTCCCGTGCGAAGGTCCAGGGGTACAACGACTGAATAATACGTAGCTGCGGGTTTGAGCACGTTAAAATATACACAGTCGTTAAAATCGAATATCTTCCTGTTCAGTTTTTCATAGGGATCATTGACGGCCTGGGCGTTCGACTGGCACTCAGGTTCAGGCGTTTGATCACCAGCGGCAAGGACGACGCCCGGCCCCTGAGTACCGATCACAATCGGAAAACACAACAGGGCGAAAATAAAAGAAGAAATCAATCCAACCCCAAAATATCTGCCCCTTTTCATCTAGTTTGCCTCCTATTGAATTGATGTAAAACGTGAGTCTATCATTAATAATACACTTTGCGGTTGTGAGCAATTTTTATGCTAAAGAATCTTTCGAAAGTTTGAATTCCAGCCGATTGGTCTATTTTCTTGAGTATCGGATTGCATGAGCCCCGAGGTGTAATATATTTATGTGATGTGTTGAAAAAGGTTCTTTTGGGGATAGCGGTTCCGCAGGGCTGAAAGAAAGTGCCCCGGATGTCTTACGGCGCTTTGTCGGCGCTTGGAATGGTGGATGCAAAAATGGCCAATGACGAATCGAAAGACCCGCTGGACAAATTCATGAATCGCCTTCGAGGATCCTCGGGAGATGGAGGCCGAAAAGGTGACCCTTCACAACGCAAGGTTCATTTCTCAATCTGGTACTTCATCGCAGCCCTACTCGTTATCATGTGGCTGCAAACGCTGGTTGCCGAACAGCAGACCAATCGGGTCAGCTATTCGGAATTAAAAGATATGATCAAGTCCGGCAAGGTCGAGAGTGTTGTCATCGGCTCTGACAAAATCACGGCGACTTTGAAAGACGGCAAAGAGCCGAACCGGTCGGTTTCGGCTCTGCGGGTCGAAGACCCCGACCTGGTGAAAGAACTCGAAGCGCAGGGAATAAAATTCAGCGGCACTTCCGATAATAAATGGTTTGGAGTGCTGCTTTCCTGGCTGCTGCCGCTTGCCGTATTCTTTTTCTTCTGGAGTTTTCTCATGCGGCGCATGGGAGGCGGACCGCAGGGCGTGCTATCGATCGGAAAGGCAAAAGTGAAGATTTACGCTGAAAAAGAGATCGGCGTAACTTTCGCCGATGTTGCCGGAATAGATGAGGCTAAGGCCGAACTTGAGGAAATTGTCGAGTTTTTGAGGGAACCTCAGAAATTTCAGAAACTCGGCGGCAAGATCCCCAAGGGCGTCTTGCTCGTCGGCGCGCCTGGAACGGGAAAGACGCTGCTGGCGCGAGCGGTCGCGGGAGAAGCCGGGGTGCCATTTTTCAGCATGAGCGGCTCCGAGTTTGTCGAGATGTTTGTCGGGGTCGGCGCGGCGCGGGTTCGCGATCTTTTCGCCCAGGCCAAGGACCACGCCCCATGCATCATCTTTGTGGATGAATTGGACGCCCTGGGTAAAGCCCGCGGCTTAAATCCCATAGGCGGCCACGATGAAAGGGAGCAGACGCTGAATCAGCTCCTGGTAGAGATGGATGGTTTTGACGCGAGGGCCGGAGTGATCATAATGGCGGCGACAAACCGCCCCGAAATACTCGATCCCGCATTACTGCGCCCCGGCCGTTTCGACAGGCACGTCGCAATCGACAAACCCGATATTCGGGGTAGAGAAGCCATTTTGAACGTTCATGTAAAAGAAGTTAAACTGGGTCCGGATGTCGATCTGAAGAAGATCGCGGCCATGACGCCGGGATTTGTGGGCGCCGATCTTGCCAACCTGGTAAACGAAGCAGCGTTGGTAGCGGCAAGGCGCAACCGTGAAGAGGTTACGATGGCCGACTTTCAGGAGGCCGCAGACCGGATAATCGGCGGGCTCGAAAAAAGAAACAGGGCGATGAACCCCAAGGAGAAAGAAATCGTAGCCTACCATGAATCCGGCCACGCCCTTGTAGCTATGGTCCTTCCAAACACCGATCCGGTCAGTAAGATTTCCATCATTCCACGTGGAATTGCCGCGCTGGGGTACACTCAGCAGCTTCCCACCGAGGACAGGTACCTGATGACGCGCCAGGAACTTCTTGCCAGGCTCCAGGTCCTGCTTGGCGGAAGGGTTTCAGAGGAGCTCATTTTCGGCGACATTTCGACCGGTGCGCAGAACGACCTGCAGCGGGCGACAGACATTGTCCGCCGCATGGTGATGGAATACGGGATGAGCGAAAAGCTCGGCCCGCTTACCTATACAAACGAGCCGCATTCCGCTCACCTCGATCTCGGTATGGGGCCACGGCAGAGGGAATACAGTGAAAGCACCGCTCAGTTAATAGATAAAGAGACTTCGGACATTATCGCCGAAGCTCACCGGAAGGTGAAAGATATTCTCACCGAGCAGCAGACGATGCTCGAGAAGCTGGCCAAAATTCTGCTTGAAAAAGAATCCATAGAAGGCGAAGAGCTGAAGAAATTCTGGGAAGAAGTCAGGGCCAGGATAGCCGAAAAAGGCACCAAACAGGTCGCTTAGCAATCTTTTCTTTTATTCTTTATCCTAACCGGCGCAAGGCGGACGGAGGCGTTATATGCAAGGTTCGTCCTTGACATCGCGGCACGAAAAAGTGTATTCTTGACTACTTGTGAATTTGACGCTGTCCGTTAAGTTATTGACGTGGGAAGTGAATCGCAAGGAGGTTTCGATTGGCAAATCATAAGTCGGCTATCAAAAGGGCGAGACAGAATGAAGAACAACGGGTGCGCAATCGCTCCCGCAAGACCAGAATGAAAAACGTGATCAGGGATCTTGAGGAAGTTTTGGCCGCAAAGTCGCCCGAAAAGGCTGCCGAGGAATTGAAAAAGACAGTTTCGGTCATCGAGAAAACCGCCTCCAAAGGCGTTATCCATAAGAACACGGCTTCGCGAAAAATTTCCCGCCTGACCCGTAGAGTCAACGCTCTTTAGTCCCGGCGCGCTTTGTTTTGTCAAGGCAAAGGTCCAGCAGCAGTTTTTCGAGCAGGACCTCCGGGGGAGTTCCCGTGCTCTTGATTGCCATGTCTGTTTGACAGATAGCGTCAAGAGCTACGTACAGGTCCGCGTCCGAAAAACGAGCCGAGTGCTCCCGCGCCTTTTTCACCACGAAAGGATGCGCCGCCAGCCGTCTGATCAGTTCGGCTTCCGACATGCCCTGCCGCAATCCGTCTTTAACCTGCCAGACCAAACGAATCTGCCACGCCAATGTCCCCAGAATCTTGAGCGGGAGTTCACCGGCGAGAAGCAGGCTTTTTAGGGACCGTATGGCTTTACCCGCCTGGCGCGCTCTGAGCTGGTCCAGCAGCTCGAAGGTGGAAAAATTCCGCTGAGAACTGGCGGCTTCGAGAATATCCTCGGCCTCGATTCGTTCACGATCGCCGATGAAAGTGCAAATCTTGTCCAACTCGGATGCGAGAGTGTGAAAATCAGCGCCGGCAGTCTCGACAAGGAGGAAAGCGGCCCGGTGAGGCAATACTTTTCCGAGTTGTCCGGCCCTTTCGATCAGCCAGCGCGGAGCATCTTTGCTGCCGGCGGACTTGAACTGGACGATCTTGCCTCTGGTTTCGACGGCTTTGGCGAGCCCTTCGATATTTTTTTTCCCGGCGGCGGTCAAGACCAGACATGCGGCAGAGGGAAGCAGCGCAACGAATGCCTCCATTGCCTCCCGGCTTTCTTTTCCCCATGTCTCCACATTGTCCAGCCTGATAATCCTTCGCCCCCCGAACATCGGTGTGGTTGCAAGCCGCTCGATCACGTCAGCGGCTTCTATTTCCTTTGCCTGCAGCCGCTCGCCGTTAAAAAATTTGCCGGCCTTTGGGAGCACCTTTGAAAGAAGCTTCTTCCATGCCTCATCCATGAGGAAAGTCGATTCCCCCACGAAGAGATAAACCGGGGCGATATCGCCGCCGTCAAGCTTTTCGAGAAAATCTTCGGCCAGCATCAGAAGTTGCTCAGGAACCTGTCGTGGATACGCACGGACATTTCTTGCGCAAGAACGTCAAGTGCCGCCTCCCTGTTTTCGAAGCCCGTGATCGGGTTGGGTTGGAGCGCGTTATCTTCCACCTGGTAGGTCTTATGGTAAGAGAATGCCGCATCCTGCCACAGTATTTTGTGCGTTTTCTTGTCCTCGCACCGGATATTCAACGTCACTATAAGCCTGTTTACCACCGTAACCCGATCGGAGACCTGGGTGACGGGGAGATGTGCAACCGGCTGGATTCTTATGCCGGAGATCGTTCCAATGAATACGGCCTCAGCGTCCTCGACCGAAACAACTTGCATGGTCCCTTTCTGAATAAATTCGTTCCTGAGCGCACCGGCGAACTTCGCTCCTGCATTCGGTTCCGTTGTCATGTTCGTGAATACGGGGATGGCAATGCACCTGAGTCCCGGTTTCGGACCCTGGCCCTCGCCCGAGAAGTGATAGCCGCAAGATGCGACGCAAAATAAAACTGCGCTCAATAAGAATATCGATTTAACATTTCGACCAACCATGGCGAGGACTCCGCACTCCGCCGTGAACCTGGAACCAGGAGACTGGCCCGGACGCGGAAAGACAGTGTTTGATTTGTCTGCTGTATTCCTGAACCTAAACGACTATATTTATCAGCTTCTTCGGTACGACGACCACTCTTTTAATTTGCTTTCCTTCAACGAACTCCCGGACCCTACTATCCTGAAGAGATATCGCTTCGAGTTCACTGTCGGTGGCGTCCGCCGGGACGGTTATCCTGTTTCGCAGCTTGCCGTTTATCTGGACAACGATGAGAACTTCCTCGGCCCTGAGCGCCTGCTCGTCCCAAGTCGGCCACGCAGTATCCAAAAGGAGCTTTTGATGCCCGAGGACCTTCCAGAGTTCTTCGGAAATGTGGGGAACCATGGGTGAGGACAGGACTATCACCGCCTGCACGGCTTCTCTCACTACAGCCCAGTACATCGAGTCCCGCTGCCTTTCGTCGAGCACCTGGTACAACTGGTTCACGAGTTCCATGACGGAGGCTATTGCCGTATTGAAATGGAACCGTTCCCTGATATCCTCGGTGACCTTTTTTATGGTCTGATGAGTCTTGCGGCGAAGCGCGGCAAGATTCTCGGGCAAATGGCTTGCACCCTCAAAGGGGGCGGCCGACTTGAGGTCGTCGAGATTTTCGGAAACGAGTCGCCACATCCTGGAAAGAAACCGGAAAGATCCCTCGACGCCCTGTTCGCTCCAGTCGAGGTCCTTTTCCGGCGGTGCGGCGAACAGGCAGAAAAGCCGGACCGTGTCCGCCCCGTACGCCTGGATCATCTCATCGGGATCGACGACGTTTCCCTTCGATTTGCTCATCTTGAAACCGTCTTTTATGACCATGCCTTGGGTGAGAAGGTTTTGGAAAGGTTCATCGACGTTGAGTTCCCCGAGATCGCGCAGGACTTTCACGAAAAATCTCGCATAGAGCAGATGCAAAACGGCGTGTTCTATTCCGCCGATGTACTGGTCAACAGGCATCCAGTAGTCGACCCTTTTGGCGTCGAGCGGACCCTTGTCGAAATCCGGACATGCATACCGGGCAAAGTACCAGGAAGATTCGACAAAGGTGTCCATCGTATCTGTTTCCCGCCGGGCATCGCCCCCGCATTTTGGGCAGGTAACCGAGTAAAAAGGCTTGTGAAACGGCAGGGGAGAGCCGCCGTTTTCAAGAAGCTCAAGGTCCAGAGGAAGAAGGACAGGCAAATCCTTCCGGGGCACCGGCACAACCCCGCACTTTTCGCAGTAAATCATTGGAATGGGTGTGCCCCAGTAGCGCTGCCGCGAAATTCCCCAATCGCGGAGCCGGTATTGAACGGTTGGTTCGGCGAGTCCTCTTTTCGCCACCGCGTCGGTTATGGCGTTTCGGGCCGTGGCTGAATCCATCGAGCTGAATTCCCCGGAATCAACCAGGATCCCGTCTTCCTCGAAGGCCTGGGTGAGTTCATCCGCGGAGGGAGCGTCCTGCGTCCCGATGGGTTTGATGACCACCCGGATCGGCAGGCCGTATTTTTTCGCAAACTCGAAATCGCGCTGGTCATGGGCAGGAACGGCCATGACCGCGCCTGTCCCGTAGGCCATCAAAACGAAGTTCGCCACATAGATCGGCATCTTTTCCCCGGTTACCGGGTTTATGCAGAAGCTTCCAGTAAATGTGCCTTCTTTTTCGAGCAGTTCAGCCTCACGCTCTTCCCTCTTGGATCTTTTCGCCCTTTCGACAAAATCGAGCACGGCGGTTTCTTCCGGCTTTCCCCGGCATAGTTGGGCCACCATGGGATGTTCCGGGGCTATGCTCATGAACGTGGCGCCGAAAAGCGTATCCGCGCGGGTCGTGAACACCTGAATACTTCCCTCACCCGATTCCAGCGGAAATATCAACCTGCTCCCGGTGCTTTTTCCAATCCAGTTCTGCTGCATTACAAGCACCCGTTCGGGCCATCCGCTCAGCTTGTATGTATAATCGAGCAGTTCTTCAACGTAGTCCGTAATCTTGAAAAACCACTGCTCCATATCTTTTTGAACGACCGGAGTATCGCAGCGCCAACATGCGCCGTCTTCGACCTGTTCGTTTGCCAGCACCGTCTGACATTTGGAGCACCAGTTCACATAAGAGCTTTTTCTATAGGCCAGGCCGCGGTCGTACATCTTGAGGAAAAAAAGCTGCTCCCACCTGTAGTAGCTTTGATCGCATGTTGCGAACTCTCGTGACCAGTCGTACGAAAAACCAAGTTGTTTGAGCTGGTTGCGCATGTAGGCGATATTGTCGTAAGTCCATTTGGCCGGATGGGTCCCGGCCTTTATCGCTGCGTTTTCAGCGGGCATTCCGAAGGCGTCCCATCCCATGGGATGGAGCACGTTATACCCGGTCATCCGCAGGAATCGGCTTATCACGTCGCCTATGGTGTAGTTGCGGACATGCCCCATATGAATGCGGCCCGACGGGTATGGAAACATCTCCAGCAGGTAGAATTTTTTCCTGTTCTCGTCTTCACCCACTTTGAAAAGTTGGGACTCGTCCCAGTATTGCTGCCATTTCTTTTCGATCGACTTTGGAGAATATTTTTGTTCCATCGGTTTCCTCTTCGAGAAGCCCGGGCTGAGGCAACTCCCTTCATTCCATTTGGAACACGAATTGAGGCCTGTCTTAGGGTCTTAGCGGTGAATGGAATAGCAAAATAACCGGATTTCGTCATTTTGACGAAATCCTTCGGATTCGGCCCAGCCGGCGCTTAAGCACAAATTATATCAAATACCAGATAAGCCCGAAAATTGGAACAGAACAGAGAACTAAAAACAGCGCGCGAGGGCGCGTTTCGTCTCTCATCCGTCGTTCCGGAGAAGGTATTCACCGGCCCGCATGACGGGAAAGTACTGCAAATAGGGTCGAGACGAACATATCGGGGACTAGAGACCGGATAGCCGGTGTCGTAGATTTTGTGTCGGGACCTTTTGCGGAAGCCGTACCGGGATTTGCGTAAAATGGGGATTAGAGGGTTTCGGCGAATACTAGTCTTTGCCTTTCGGCTTCCACTCCTCCGCAATACGCTGTGCCTCAGCTATCTGGGCTGCCGTCATCTTCCCGGCGACAGTGTCTCTGCCCGTTGCGGCTTCCAGGTTGCCTTGTGCCGCCGCTAAATTGAAGCACACATGGGCCTGTACCAAATTCACCGGCACTCCTATGCCATCCAAGTACATGACTCCCAGAACATATTGTGCGTCCGCAACTCCCCGCTCCGCTGCCATGCTAAACCACTTCACCGCTTCGGCATAGTCTTGTGGCACCCCTGTGCCGCCGTAATACATGAGTCCCAGGTTATATTGGGCCCCGGCGATTCCCTGTTCCGCTGCCCTGCGAAACCACCTCTCCGCCTCGACGTAATCCCGCGGCACGCCTTGACCGTTATGGTACATCGCTCCCAAGTCCCACTGCGCGTCGGCGTTTCCATGCTCCGCCAAAGCTTTGAACTCTTCGTAAGCCTTGGTGAAATCGCCCTTTTCATAAGCTGCTTTAGCTTCATTCCAACCGGCGTGGACAACTGGAACCATCGCTTGGCGACCCAATGCGGCAATGCAGAAGAGTAATGAAACTGCTACAGCGTATTTCCCGGGCATGGCGTCCCTCTACTGTTGAAATGCGGAGCATGAGATAACAGACGCTTGCAGATTACACTAGAAGCACCTGACAGTGCACCGGAAAATATTGCCTATCTGTCAGGAATGAAAGGAAAAGGGATCTGTAGTCTGAAGGTCGCTTGCGATTCCTCCAGCCATAATGCTGACGTGCAGCTCTCTTATCCTGAAAAATCAGGTTCTGGAATTCTTGAATTCTTCGAATCAAATCCGGACCGGGATATATCGCTGCGGGGTTTGCGCGCATCGGTCAATGTGCGAATCGAAGCTGGTGAAAAGCCTGCGGCGCCCTGATGTTTGCTTTCCATTCTTTATTAACGGGTGAGATATCAGCATCTTGACTAAAGTGGTCGAGAAGCATTCGTATTCAAACTACCAGAGCCACAAAGGTATTACCCTGATGGAGTGAGACTGTGGACCGGTCCCCATCACATTGGTCGCCTCTACGGAAAACGTATAGATGGTGTGCTCGGTAAGTCCGGTCACGGTGTGAGTGTGAATGGTTGGAGGTTTTTCTGCGTCGATGTCTTTACCGCCCTTGGGAGACCATACAAGGGTGTAGCCTGTTATAGGGCTTCCACCATCATCTTCAGGAGGCATGAAGGTGATCGTAGCCTGCGCGTAGCCGGCTTTTGCCGTTACGCCTGTCGGCGCGCCGGGCTTTGTGGCAGGAGTTGCCGTGACGGAGTGTGAGAGTGGACCGGTCCCCATGACATTGGTCGCATCCACGGAGAACGTATAGGTAGTGCCGTTGGTAAGCCCGGTCACGGTGTGAGTGTGAGTGGTTGGGGGTTTTCCTGCGTCGATATCTTTACCGCCCTTGGGAGACCATACAAGGGTGTAGCCCGTTATGGGGCTTCCGCCATCATCTTCAGGGGGCTTGAAGGTGATCGCAGCCTGCGCGTTGCCGGCTTTTGCCGTTACGCTTGCCGGCGCGCCGGGCTTTGTGGCAGGAGTTGCCGTGACGGAGTGTGAGAGTGCACCGGTCCCCATGACATTGGTCGCATCCACGGAGAACGTATAGGTAGTGCCGTTGGCCAGCCCATGCACCGTTATTGGGCTGCCTGCCCCTGAGGCTGTTATGCCGCCGGGGCTCGACGTTGCGGTATAACGCGTTATCGGGCTCCCGCCATTTGCCGGCAGCTTGAAGCTCACCGTTGCCTGGCCGTTGCCCGCAGTTGCGGTTACATTGGTCGGGGCGTCTGGTACCGTGGCTGGAGTTACCGAGTTGGAGGGACCGGACGGCGGACTGGTCCCGGTCTCATTCCTGGCTGTTACGGTGAATGTATAGGCAGTGCCGTTGGTCAGCCCCGTTACCGTTATAGGGCTGCCTGTCCCCTGGGCTCTTATGCCGCCGGAGTTCGAGATCACCGTGTAGCCGGTTATGGGGCTCCCGGCAGAAGCCGGGGCCGTGAAGCGGACCGTTGCCCGGGCGTTTCCGGCCGTTGCTGTTACGTTTGTCGGGGCGCTCAGCGCCGAACCAGAGCTGATAAAACCGGCCGTAACGGTGCAAGGTGCAGTAATTGGGTTAGTCTTGTAGATACTGCCCGAAAGACTTCCTCCGCATGTCCCGCCAACCACAGCAGAGTATCCGGCATTGGGGGTCACAGTAAAAGTGGCTGAAGTATTAGGATTAACCGTCACCGCCGATGAAGGACTAATACTACCATTGGCGCCCGCGCTGGGCGTAACCTGAAATATAGGAGTAGAATCAGTAGTAATCTGCACATAATCCACATACATATTTTGAGGAAAAGTACTACTATCTACTGTCGGTGCGCCGGAACCTCCTACCGCAGTATTAATTATTAGGTACATTGGGGTAGATGGCACATATTCTGATACTGTACAGGTCGTTGTCCCGTCTATCTCCCATATCAAACTTCCCGGACTCCAAATAAGAGTATAAGTATGCCAGTCCTGGGATACGTCTGTCGTCTCCACCTTGCAACCAGGGTTCTGCTGTGTGTTGCCTGACATCGTATGAACCTGCTGATTAACCAGAGTATGGTCGGATTGTAAAATTTCAGTTATGTCAATTTCATCAGAACCGGGATAAGGCCAATTACAATAAGTATCTGCTAATGATGGATCGGATTGACAGTTAGCCCCTAAAAGCCAAAAAGCAGGCCAGGGGCCGGTTCCTCCCGGCATTTTTGCGTGTATCGTAACTGTACCATAGAGGAAATTAAACGTATTTTGCCACATATAACCAGAAGAATAATTGTAACCGTCAATGGGTGGGTTAACATAGTCTGAAGTAATATTTAAAAACCCGCCACTTTCTGTAATATTATCAGGTTGATAATACATTATTGAATTATTTCCATCATTCAACCATCCGGTATAGAGTCTCCATACACTTGTATCAACTGATGTACCATTGAACTCATCATCAAATTGATATTGAGCGCCAGCATTGATCGCGAAGAGAAAAACCAGGAAGAGAGCAAGGATTATCCGTTTCATGAAGCCCCCATCATGTTGAATGCAGCTCCGTTTAGATCTTTTCTGTATAGAAGTATATAGCCATCATCTTTATTACGCGGTCAATCTCGGCTTCATTTGCTTTTTTGCAATTTCTATTTATGGCATCATATAAGTGCGAACCATTAGGCCATAAATAATGTCAACAAGGTACTTTTCCGGAAATTCTGCAGTAGATTTTCTGTACATATCGGTCCCGCATGCTTGGGGTATTGTTCGGAACAAAACATCCAGCTTGGTACGATGCATTCCGAACGCACTAGGGGTTTATGGATTGGACTCCGCCGTCCTCGATATTGCCACGGGACTTGTAAAGGCAGGCCATTACACCAGCAGGATGTTCTTCAGATCATATGTGGACCGGCGGGATGTCTCATTTCGGGAGGTCATGCATATCGGTGGGCGGTTACCCGTAATAGAAGCAAGAGTCTTCAGCGCACCCGTTCCCGCGTGTGTCGCCGGCAATCCGCTTTCTTCCGGACCTGCCCTCTGCCTTTGTCTTTGTTGCAGGCGCAGGGCATCGATTGAGGACATTTATACCGGTGTCAGCATCTCCGGATTGTTCGACTCGTCTTCGGCCAGAAGTTGGCTGAGACGCCTGAAGACGGGGCCGGGGCGACCGTTGCCGATCTTTTTGCCATCGTATTCGACCACCGGAAGGATATTGAGGAAAGTGCCGAAAACGAGGATTTCGGCGGCATCGTAAGCCTGTTCGGGAGTTATGTCAGCCTCTGAGGCCATGGTGAGTTCGCCACCCGTCAACCTTCCGGAAAGCTCCATCGCGCGGGTGACCGTAATCCCTCTCAATGTGTGCGAAAAACGGGGGATGAGCAATTCGCCTTTTTTCGTCACTATGCCGATATTTTCCGTAGACCCTTCCGCTAGGAACCCTTTTTCATCCATGGAAACCGAAAAATCTGCGCCGCGGTCCGCCGCCTCTTTTTTCATGAGCACGTTCGGCAGATAGTTGCAGTTTTTCATTGTTGCGAAATAGTCGAGCTTAATCGGAATGGCGCTGGTTAGGAGTTTAACGCCCTTTTCATATTTCTCGGGAGCGATGGAGGTCTGGGCGACCACGACCACGTAGAGCTGAGTTCCAATCGTCTCGTAAGGACTTGCGGAAAAGCTCCCGGGCCCTCTCGATACGAAGAGCCTCACCAGGCAAGTCCCATGGTTTCCGGCCCGGACCGTCGCGCGGATAATTTCGATGAGGCGATCCTTGCCGAATGGAAGCTCCAGATAAAATGTCTCCATTGAGAGCATCAACCTGTGGAGATGCCTGTCGAGCGCGTAGATATTCCAGTTCCTGCATTTAAAGACTTCGAAAATGCCGTCGCCCCGATGAACGATATGGTCGTCGATGGGCACCGTCATGAGTGCCGGGTCGGTGATGATGCCTCCGCACCAACTCGAATACATGGCAAAGTAATTCGACAGATGGGGCTTTCGCATGGAAACAAGACCATCTACGATCTGGTCGAAACTCAAAACGGGTACGGGCATATTCTTCACCTCGGATCAGAAGAAACCGTTGCCGGTTTTGCAGGCATTATGACTCATATATGTGACAGCCGGACAACTTGCTCCATTTAAGTTATAATATTATCTTTACATAGTCTATATTGACGGTCGGCATTGTGACATTTTGGAACCATGCTGAAAAATCCATCGAGTCCCGAATGAAATTGAAGACTTTCGTGTTCGACTTTGACGGCACGCTTGCCGAACTGAGGCTTGATTTCCTGGAAATGAAGCGACGGCTGAGTTTGCTTGCCGAAAGCTGCTTTGCCCCGGCCGTTCCACCGCCTTTTTTGCCCGTGCTGGAATGGCTCGGATGGCTGGAAAAGAGCATTCAACAGTCCAATGGAGGAAGTGACCAGGGGTTCCGCCGCCGGGCAATGGCCATGATTTCGGAGATAGAGTCGGAGGCAGCGGCAAATGGGTCGCTCTTTCCGTTCACCAGGCCGCTGCTGCAGAACCTGCTGAACAGAGGCATCAAAACCGCGATAATAACCAGGAACTGCGACTCCGCCGTGCGCACGGTTTTTCCCGATATCGCCGATTATTGCTGCGCTTTTTATTCCCGCGACCACGTCTCGTCTCCCAAACCCGATCCAGCTCATCTGCTCCTTGCGCTCGACTCCATCGGCGCCGATATTCAAACCGCCATAATGGTAGGCGACCATCCTCTGGACATCGAAACCGGCAAGGCAGCCGGGGTAATGACCGCCGGAGTATGCAGCGGCAGCAGTCGCGAAGAAGAACTTCTGGGGGCGGGGGCGGATCGGGTTGCCGATAATTGCCGGGACCTGATCGAACTTCTTTCCAGGCAAGGGTTCATTTGAGCGGCAAGGAATCGGAGCACGATGCCCGAACAGATTCGGAGGATGTCCGATGGAAACCCTCACCAAGTGCCTGCTGCTCCCCATCGATGGCACGAGCGAGTCGCTTCGCCCGATTGCATTTATCAGCCGTCTCTATCCGGTTTCAGAAGTCAGTTTAATCCTGTGCTACTTCTCTCCACCTCCACCGCCGGTCTATTTCAGCCTTGCCGCCGAGACCCCCGAAATGCAGAAGAAAAAGCGGGACTTGGTTGAGAGCCGCCAGCGAGATGCGCAGCGCATCTTCACCCATGCCAAAAAGGTCCTGATGAAGGCGGGTTTTTCCCGGGAACTGATCCAGGAACACATCGAGCAGCGGGAAATGAGTGTTGCAAAGCAGGCATGTTTGCTCGCCGATATCAGGAAAGTCGATGCCGTAGTCATCCAAAAACGGGTTTCCAGCAGCCTGGAAGGCTTTCTGATAGGAGATCCGGCATCCGCGCTTCTTCAGTACTGCCTGACAAGTCCGGTCTGGTTCGTAGAAGGCGAGGCCAACCCGAGCCGTGCGGCAATATGTGTAGTAGATGAGGATGCGGCATTGCGGATGACGGACCACGCAGGCTACATGCTTTCCGGGTCTGCCGCGCAAATCACCCTTCTGCAGACGGTCAGAAAACTTTCGGCCCCGATTTCATTCCACCCCTCCAACGGGACAAAAGAGTTGGCGGGTCACGCGGGCATGACCCTGAGTTCCGGGAGATATTCATACCTTTTAAGGGCGGCCGACATGCTCAGGGAATATGGAATCGACGAAGGCCGGATTCAGATCACGCTGATCCCCGAAAAGGGGGATATCGCAAGCGAAATCCTTTCCTGGTGTGCGTCTAATGGAATAGGGGTAGTGGGGCTCGGGCATTCCGAGCCGGAAGGAATTTGGAGTTCCCTGAAAACTTCGGTGACCAGGAAGATTCTCGCCGATTTCAAAAATATGGCGATCTGGGTGGCTCAATGACACGTGGACGGAGTCTCACGCAGGACAATGCGATAGCGGTTGTAAGCGAGTATCCGAGCCACCTGTATGGCTTTTCACCACGAAGCCCGGCGCAGTAAAGGCGAACCAAACCCCAAACTTAGTTCCATTTGTACCCCTTATACTTGCCGGTTTACTGCGCCCGCTCTTGTCACGAAGCACACGAAGGAGGCACGAAGGAAAAGAAGCTTGAAAAGATGGAAGAAAAACGACGATTCAACACAACGAATGGATTTTGAGGGGAAAATATTGAAGCGGGTGATACTATCCCTCGTTTTCTTGTTTGTGTGTGGGTTTTTATGTTAAGTTCTTAATAAAGCTAGCGTTATTCGTGCTCTTCGTGTATCCTTCGTATCCTTCGTGATCACAAAGACCTGCCGGCGCCGAACAGCCTCACACAGCAGGAAACGCTAATCAGTTATCAAGCAGGGCCATAACTAAAGTCGAAATTGACCTGAGATCGACGGCTATATCTATTGTCCGCGTGCCTTCTTCCCCGTATTTCCCTGGCCGGTGGTTGCTTTCCTGGGTTTTTTAGCTCCGCGCGCGGGGCGTGAACCGCCGGCGGGCGGTTTGCGTTTGGCAGGCGCTTCTTCCACGACCTGAGCCGCGCTGTTAACCGGCGCCGTTTCCTCAGGTTGGGCCGCGCCCTTGTCCAGGGTGGCTGTCTCCGCCTGGGCCTTGCGTTTGACTGGATTCGCGGGTTCGGTTTGAGCCTTGCGTTTGGCGGGAGCCTTATCTTCATTTGCCGCTCGTTTGGCCTGGACGGCATTATCGGCTAGAGCGGCGCGTTTTGCCACCTGCTTGGGTTTTTTCCGCCACTTGAGCTCTTCGTAGGCAATCAGAATAGGACTTGCCACGAACACGGACGAGTAACTTCCGGTCACAACCCCTATCAGCATAGCAAAACTGAAGTCGTGAATAACGCTGCCGCCGAACAGGAAGAGGCACAGGATTACAAAAAATACGGTCATCGACGTGAGGATCGTCCGGCTGAGGGTTTGGTTGATCGCGCCGTTTATCATATCGATGAATTTGACCTTTTTATCCTTATTGCGGTTTTCGCGGATTCGGTCGTAGACGATAATCGTGTCATTTAGCGAGTAGCCGGAGAGGGTCAAAAGGGCAGCAAAGACCTCAAGGCTGAATTCCTTGTCGAAAAGCGCGAAGATCCCAACGGTTATAAGAATATCGTGGACCAGCGACAAGAGAGCGCCGAGTGCATAGGGGAGCTGAAGGAACCAGCAAAGTACAAGCGTGACTACGAGTGCTCCTCCAATCAAAACTACAGCATTGAGCCCGATCGCCTCCAGCAGGTAGATGCCCACCAGAAGGACGCCTCCCATGATAAGGCTGCTTGTCCATTTGAATTCGAACCGTCCGGATATATAGATAGCGATGAAGAGCAATGCGTAAAATATTGCATAGAAGGCCTTCTGACGAAGGTCCTTGCCCACTTTCGGCCCCACCATTTCAACGCGCCGAACCTGCTGGCCGGGGCCATAGGTTTTACTGAGTTCTTCCTCGATCTGGTTTGAAAGGCTTCCCAGTTCCTCGTGAATGGCATCCGTGCGGATCAGGTATTCATTATCGCCCTGGGCTCCTATCTGCTGAACGAAGGCATGGGAGACAATCCCCTGGAGCGCGTTGCGGATCTGGTCCGGGTTGGTCGGCTTGTCGAACTTTACCTGGATCAGCGTGCCGCCGGCGAAATCGACACCCATCTTGAGCCCGCCGCGAGCGAACAGGGTAATCAGTCCCAGAAGGATGATCGCGCCGGAAAGCATGAAAGCCTTGTAGCGCATTCCGACGAAATTGATATTGGTATTCGGTCTTATGAATTGCATGCTCTTTCCTTATGGCTTGAAGCTAAATGCTTAGCTCTTTTACCCGGCGTTCGGTCAACAGGTAGTCAAAAATGACCCTGGTAACGATTATGGCCGTGAACAGGTTTGCAATCAGGCCTATGCTGAGAGTGACGGCGAAACCTTTTACGGGGCCGGTGCCAAACTGGTACAGGACCAGCGCCGCGATCAGGCTCGTGACGTTGGCGTCCATAATCGTTATGGTTGCACGGCTGTATCCGGTATCGACCGCCGCACGCGGCGTTTTACCCAAACGCAGTTCCTCGCGTATTCGTTCGTATATGAGAACATTGGCGTCAACGGCGATCCCGATCGTCAGGGCTATACCGGCGATGCCCGGCAGTGTGAGGGTCGCTCCGAAAAGGGCCATCAGGGCCAGGATGAGTACAATATTCATGGCCAGCGCAATGTCGGCGATGACTCCCGAAAACCTGTAGTAGACCAGCATGAAGATTATGATGCCCAACCCGCCGATAGCCGAGGCAAGGATCCCCTTCTTGATGGAATCGAGGCCGAGGGCCGGACCTACCGTGCGCTGCTCAAGGATCTTGACTGGAGCGGGCAACCTGCCGGTGCGCAGGGCAATCGCCAGGACTTTGGCTTCTTCGTCGGTGTAGGAGCCTTCGATGACCGCGGTCCCGTTTGGAATGCGCTCCTTGATCACCGGGTCTGAATAAACCACGCCGTCAAGGATTATTGCAAGCTTTCGCCCGACGTTATCGGCTGTGAGCCGTTCGAATATCTTGGCGCCCTGCGGATCGAAATTCACGGAGATATGCGCCTCGCCAAAGGACCGGCCGCCTATTTCAACCCTTGCGTTCGTAATATACTGCCCGGTAAAGACAGTCTTATCCTCAAGGGCCAGCTTGGTTTCCCGCGAGTTCCGGTCCGAGGGTCTCATCGGGTAGAGCTTCACTCCGGGCGGGAGTTTGTTTTCCTGGATTTCTTGGTCTGTAACGTTTTGGGCCACCAGCTTGAACTCGAGGACCGCCGTTTTCCCTATGAGGTTAATGGCCTCCTGGGGATTTCGTATTCCAGGGAGTTGCACCAGTATCCGGTCGCCGGCCTCGGGCCTTATATCAGGTTCTCTGACACCGAACTGGTCGATCCTGTTTCGAATAGTCTCCAGCCCCTGGCCCACGGCCATGTTGCGAAGCTCCGTGACTTCCTTCTGGTCCATGGTGAGAAGGACCCTCGTCCCCTCAGGGGTGTTTTCGGCGGAGGCCGGTTTCAGTCTCGGGAAATCGCTCTTTACGGCTTCATTGAATTCATTGAGCTGATCGTTCGACGGCAGGATCACTTCGATATCCCATGCGCCGGTTCTGGCTACTTTGGTAAATCCGATCTTTTTCGTGCGCAGAGTGTCCTTGATCTCTTCGGAAAACCTTTCAGCCGCGTTTTCGACCGCTTTGTCCGCCTCGACTTCGAGCACCAGGTGGATACCGCCCTGCAGGTCGAGGCCGAGATGTATCTTGTCCGGCAGGATATTCGACAACCCCGGCAGAGGCGTGGAAGTAAAAGTCGGCAAGAGGCAAAAGATGCCGATGATGAGAATTGCCACAATTATGAGCGCACGAATTCCTATGCTTTTCAATTACGCCTCCAACTGGCTGGACCGAGTTCCTTAAGAAGCCATATCCGGAATATCTCCGGTATCAGCCTTCCTTGACCGATTCAGGGGCAGAATCTCCCTTGGAGACCAGCCCTCCGACAGCGCTCCGGTTGACTTTTACGCGAACTCTGTCGGCGATTTCAAGTGTGATGACCGCTTCGTCGATAGCGGTTATCCTGCCGCGAAGTCCGCCGGCCGTGAAAATAGTATCGCCTTTTTGAAGATTGGCCAGCATTTGTTTATGTTCCTTCTGCCGTTTCTGTTGAGGACGAATCAGCAGAAAGTAAAAAATCGCAAGCATTGCGATCATTAGATACATGGGATTGCCAAGGTTGAGAAATCCGGCGGGGCCGCCGCCTGCGCCCGCGGAGTCCTGTGCGAAGGCCTGGGCAGCAAATTCGAATCCAGCAAAATTCATCAGTTTCCTCCAAGATAAATATTTTGAAGTTATTGCGCCCAGTTGCGGGCAGTCTACCGCCGCGCTTTTTGCCTTGGGTCCAAATCCCAAAATTTAACGATATTCCAGGACAAAAGTCAACTGGATTCAATATAGCTATTATAGTAGGTACAGTTGGGAACTAATGGTGATCTTCCGCCCCCATCCCCGTCATCCGTCCGAAAGGCCCACTTTCTTCTTCATTTCCCCTGTTATTTGCTGCCGGACTGAAAAATAACCGGCCCATGGGTCCTTTTCGAGTCCGGCCAGTCTGCGCCGGATATTGGAGATATTATAGCTGTTCGACTTGAGTTTCGCCGTGAGCTCATCCCATGCGACCGGAGTCGAAACCGGCGCCCCTGGAAGGCTCCTTGTCGAGTAAGCCGCAACGCTAGTCGCTCCGCGACCGTTTCTAAAATAATCTATGAAGATCCTCCCTTTGCGCTTCGCCTTTGACATGGTTGCAATATATTGTCCGGGACTCTCCCGGACAATACTTTGCGCAACGGCCCCGGAAAATGCCTTGACCGTATCCCAGTCGGCGTCGGGCGTTAAAGGAACGACAATGTGGAGCCCTTTGCCGCCGGTCGTCTTTACGAAGCTTGACAGGCCAAGGTCCGAGAGCCGTTCCCGCAGGAGCAGGGCAGCCCTGATCACGTCCGTCCACTCGACTTCAGGGGCGGGATCGAGATCGAACACCATCATGTCAGGCTGTTCCAGCTTATCTTCCCGACTCCCCCAGACATGAATTTCCAGTGCCCCCATTTGAACCAGCGCAATGACGCCGTCGATGTTTTCCGCAACACTGTAGTATTCCGGTCCATCTTTTTCCAATATCGGAATTGACCTGAGGACGTCGGAGGCCGAATCGCCGAGATGTTTCTGAAAAAAGCACTCCTTGCCCCTGCCTTCCGGGCACCGTACGAGCGTGAGCGGACGACCCGCGAGGTGAGGCATGATCCATTCGGCGATGTCGGTGTAGTATTCGGCGAGTTCTCGCTTGGTGATTCCGATTTCAGGATAGAGCACCCTGTCGAGATTTGACAGGACCACGCCTGACGCCTTTTTCCCACCGGTTTTCGGCATCGGCGCCCGGGGTCCCCTGCGGCGGGGCGCAGGCGGATCTTTGCCGGGATTGCCGTTGGGGCCTTCATCCTTCGGGGCTTCCCGGATAACTTCCCTCGCGTTTTTGTCCTCTCGCAGTCCCTTGAAAGATGGATGGCGAAGAATCCCCTCATCGGTCCATGCGCTGAACTCAACTTCAGCCACCAGTTCCGGTTTTGTCCAGTGGACTCCTTTTGCGTCATAACCGGTCGGGGGATCCATAAAGGGAGGTTTGTCCGTTTCCAGCTCTTTCATGCGCTGCAAAAGGGTCTTAAGAGTTGATTCGGTAAAACCCGTGCCGGCTCTTCCCGCATATTTAAAACTGCCGTCCGGATTATAATATCCGAGTAAAAGAGCGCCAAAACCGACCCTGGTCCCTCCGGGATCGGAGAAGCCGCCTATTGCGAACTCCTGTTTCATTAAACACTTCACCTTGAGCCAGTTCCCGGACCTTTTTTGTACATAGGGGCTGTCGGCGCGCTTTGAAACGACGCCCTCCAGGCCCAGCCGGCATGCGTGCTGATAGACGAGTTCCCCCTGCCCGCGAATGTAATCGGTATGCTGTATTCGAGGGTCGCCGGGCGCAAGCCGGAGCAGGCCGCGCAGAAGTTTCTTCCGCTCCAGGAGGGGAACTTGCGTGACATCGTAGCCCGCGCAGAATGGAATATCGAAGACAGTGTATACGAGCCTGCCGGTCCCAACCCCCTGAAGGATATTCTGAAGGGCCTGAAAATCGGTCCTGCCGTCCGGGTCGACAACCACAATTTCTCCGTCAAGGATCGCGCTGCCTACCGGGATTTTGGAGGCAGCTTCGGCGATCTCGGGAAACCGGTGCGTCCATTCATTTCCATTCCGCGAAAAAAGGCGCGCCCGTCCGTCCCCGAGGATGCACAAGATCCGGTATCCGTCGTATTTTATTTCATGGACCCAGTCCTGCCCTTTTGGCGACACGCTCACCAGTGTTGCAAGCTGTGGATGCATAAAGGCCGGTTGATCAGCCGGGCGCGCGCCGGGCAGACTCGCCGGGTCGATTGTGTCCGATTCGTTCGAATCGTCTGCGCTTTGCCCTCGGACCGGGTTTTGCAGTGAAGCGTCTTCACCCGGGGAGTCGCTATGCCAAATCGCCTTTTCATCGCGCCTTTCTTCGGCCTGAGATGCAATCTCCTGCATGGTTCGCCCGGTCGAGACGCTGAGGTTCATGTGTTCGACCGGTCCCGGCCCCGAAACAGCCGCCTCATCGCGCTTCTTTATGAGGAGCCAGTTTTTGTCCTCTTTTTCACCCGCCTTCGGTTTCATTCTCGCGAGCACCCAGCTTCCTCCCAGTTTTTGGCCATGCAGCGTGAACTTGAGGTCGCCTTTGGCGTATCCTTCGCGCGGGTCTCCAATCGGCTCCCACCAGCCATGGTCCCAGAGCATCACGGTGCCGCCCCCGTACTCTCCTTCCGGGATTATTCCCTCAAATGATCCGTATTCGACCGGATGGTCCTCGACGTGGACCGCAAGCCTCTTTTGATCGGGGTCGAGACTGGGACCTCTTGGCACCGCCCAACTCTTCAGAACGCCGTCCAGCTCAAGGCGCAAGTCGTAATGCAGGTGGCTGGCGGCGTGTTTCTGGATTACGTAAAGGTTTCCTTTCGGGCTCGCCTCGACTTTGCCCCGGGGCTCCGGAGAGTTTTCAAAACTGCGTTTCTCGTGATATCGGTCAAGTGGCATTGAACGAGTCTCCCGGACAGATCGATACCATTGCGCCGGACGTTGTTTCATCGAGCAACAATGCTTTCTTTAATACTTCGTTCGGATCGGCCGTTGTCAACCCCTTAACGACGGCAAAACCATGTTGCGACCATACTCGATAAAACAATGGCGGTTATCAGGTTGGCAAAAGAGATTGAAAAGGCGTTCCGGCTGAAGGAACTTTTTGGTTCGACCTGCGTGGATGATCCGGAATCCGGCAGACTGCTTCGGGACCTTCGAGACCTGATTCACAGGACCGGCTCGATCATGCTTGAATCGGGGGCCGCATCGGCCTGCGCGAGGTGCGCGGCCATCAAAGGAAGTTGCTGTTTCGTTGAAATGGGTGAGAGCTACGGAGCCATGGATCTTTTTGTAAACCTGTTGCTCGGTTCGGTCCTTCCGGAAAAAGCGGAGTTTCCGGAAAGCTGCCGTTTTGTGGGAAAAAGCGGTTGCGGGCTCCTGGCGCGACAATCCTTTTGCCTTAATTATTTCTGCCCCGAGCTCAGGGAGTCTCTTGGAGATGAGACGATAGCCAGGATTCAGCGGCAGGCCGGAGAACAGTTGTTTGCGGCCTTTGAACTGGAGCGCGCCCTGGCAAGGTTTATAAAATCGTCGGGCGGATCGGTTCAAATTTAGAAGTTGAATAGCTCAATCTGCCCTCGGCCTCCAATCCAGAGCGTCCATTACCCCATGGCACCGGCAACTGGTCGCAACAAGATACCTGCCGGGTTTCGAACCAATCGCGGCAAGCAGCCGGTTAAGGCTCCTTCCCGGATAGCCGCCCACTCCCGGCGCCAGTTGCCAGCTCCGCAACACCGCGACATCGAATTCGGGCACAAGGACCGCGCCGAAGACTTCATGGAGATTTCCGGGCCGAGCTTTGCCGGTATGCGTGCATATTTCTTCCGGCTCGGAACAGTAATCCGGGCAAATGAATGTGGCAAAACTGGCGTAAAGGGTCCCCGCCGGAGTACGAATCGGGTTCGGGACCTTCGGATCGACCTCTTCGGGAACAGCCAGCCTGCGAACGTCCGCAACCAAGTGCAATCTATTCAGCGTCCATTCAAATCCGACATGCACCGGCACGGCCGGGACGAGCCACAAATCATCGGCAGGTGGAACACGGCTGATGCTCAGGATGGAATCCTCCACCTCAGCCGGAATTCCCAGGTCCCCGGCAACTTCGTCGATCTTTGCCTGGTCCCGTTCAACTATCGAAAGGAGCGCATCCGGGAATCGGCGTTTGAGCCTTTCGGCCGCAAGCCTGCCGAACCGGCCGGCGCCGAGGACCCGTATTCGCCGTGGCGGGAAAATATCCGGGAATATGTGCGATGGTGAATTGTTGGAGCTCATCTTTCGTTTGTGTCACCTGTGACATATGTTAGAATCATAAACTATTCGAATTCCCCCCGAAAAGATGGAACATCCGGTGTTTATTCCCTGTTTCAGCGGGGCGGTTCAGAAATGGAAGACTATGAGCAATATATTCGATGCCTTCGAAAAGATCGCGGAGAAAAAGATCCGCGAGGCGATGGATAACGGCGAATTCGACGATCTGCCCGGCAAGGGAAAGCCCCTTGACCTGGAAGACGACAGCCATATTCCTCAGGATATACGCTTGGCGCATAAGATCCTGAAAAACGCTGACTGCCTCCCGCCCGAACTCGAACTCAGGAAAGAGATCCTGAGCATAGAGGAATTGCTCGACGGAGTCAAAGACACGAAAGAGAAATACAGGCAGATCAAAAAATTGAATTACCTGATAATGAAATTAAACATGTCCCGCCGCGGCGCTTTTAACCTGGAGAAAAACCAGGTGTATTTCGACAAGATTGTCGAAAAGATGGGGAAAAAGGACAAGACCGACTGAACCGTCGGCCGGCATGACGGCGGAGATCCGCACCATCAAGAATGCGCCGGCAAGCATCGCAAAATTGAATTAGCCGGAATGTCACGATTTTCCGCCTCCAAGCTGGTGGGTCGGCCGCGGCCTTGACTTCCGAGGAGCGCTCAGCGCCAGGTGCTCCTGTGGGGTGAGATATCCATTATTCGTGCAACTTCCCGTGAGAGTTGGAAGCAGCGGAGATCCACAGTGGCACGGAGTTCTCCAGGGATACCCCGGAGGGCGTTCATCCAAGGGCCGGCTTTACACCAATCAAACTACAAGTTTTTCCCTTAACGTTTCAAATGCCGGGGCAACTCGTGTATACTCCCGGAACAGTCGGAAATACCGGGGCTGTTTCTGTCGAATAGAGGGGGGACATGCAGATACCGGTGCGCCAAGAAGTGTTGGAGTCCCTGTCGAAGGGAATCAATGGAGAAGCGAACAAGCTAAGTGGGGAAGATCGACCGGTTCATGACTGGTATCGATTTATCCTTTCCTTTCCGCCGCACTTAGTCAGAAACTACCTGCATCGCTTTGGACTTACCAGAGGAGATCGAGTACTTGATCCATTTTGTGGCACCGGCACCACGCTGGTCGAGTGCAAGAAACTCGGGTTTGCATCCGTGGGTATCGAAGCCCATCCGGTTACCCATTTTGCCAGTTCAGTCAAGGTTGACTGGTCAGTAGATCCGGACCAATTGAAAGCCCATGCAAGAGAGGTTTCCACTGCGGCAGAGTTGGCTATAAAGGCCGGTAGGCAACCCAACTTTGAATTAATCGGTCCTGACGGGCTAAAACTCCTCTTGAAGGACTCAATTAGCCCAAGGCCGCTCATGAAAGCCTTGCTGCTGCTTGAGAGCATAACCGCGCGGCAGAATAACGCGTATCGGCGGTATGAATTGCTTGCCTTTGCAAAGGTGCTTGTACTCTATGCCAGTAACCTTCACTTTGGTCCGGAAGTTGGTGTAGGGAAGCTCAAACGTGACGCCGAAGTGGTGTTCCCCTGGTTGGAAACCATCCGGATTATGGTGAACGACCTGAAGCGTTTTAGTCCTAACGCCTTAGTTGAAGCCAAAGTCATTCGGGGTGATTCGAGGGATGTGGTTGCCCAGTTGGAACCACAGTCGATTGATGCCGTAATTACCTCGCCACCGTATCCCAATGAAAAAGATTATACGCGGACTACACGTCTCGAATCGGTCTTCCTGGGTTTTATTCGCGACAAGAAAGAACTGCAGGCTTATAAACGGGAGTTGATGCGCTCAAATACCCGCAATGTTTATAAGGGAGACGATGATGACCGATGGGTGCGCGCCCATCCGGAAATCAAGCGTTTAGCCGAGTCCATTGAGAACCGACGGATAGAGCTTAATAAAACGAGCGGATTTGAGCGCCTGTATGCGACCGTTACCCGACTGTACTTTGGTGGTATGGCGCGCCACCTTGAGAATCTCAGACCTGCGCTTCGCCCCGGCGCCCAACTCGCCTACGTCGTCGGCGACCAAGCCTCCTTTTTTCGTATTATGATCAGAACCGGCCATCTATTGGCGGACATCGCAAAATCCATTGGATACGAAGTGGTGGCCATCGATCTTTTCAGGACCAGGCTATCGACTGCAACCAGGGAGCAATTAAGAGAGGAAGTTGTCGTTTTACGCTGGCCGGGGTAGGGAGAATCGGATGTCCAAACGCGCCAACCGCTATGTCCAGATAATCGAGCGTATTTTTTTTAACCATTACAGGAAAGGAAATGAGGAAGTTCCATTTGAACGAGATGAGATCGTTTCCATCGCCGAATCATTGAAAATCAAGCTTCCGAAAAATTTGGGCGACATAATTTACACTTTCCGTTACCGTGCCTCCCTGCCTGAATCAATTAGAGAGAAAGCTCCGGAAGGAAAATGGTGGATCATTCGCCCGGCAGGTCGATCCCGCTACAGCTTTGTCGCCACCCTTCCCATCGAAATTGTCCCCAATCCCGCAATTGCCGAAACGAAGATTCCCGACGCTACTCCCGGCATCATTGAGCTCTACGCGCTCAGTGATGAACAAGCCTTGCTTGCCAAGGTACGTTATAACCGTATCATCGATATCATTACGGGAATTACCTGTTATTCACTCCAGGCTCATTTGCGGACTCACGTGAATGGGATGGGGCAAGTCGAGACGGACGAGATTTATGTGGGGATCGACAGGAAGGGAATTCACTACGTACTGCCCGTTCAAGCAAAAGGCGGGAATGACCGCATGAATATAGTGCAAATAGAGCAAGATTTCGCTCTTTGTGCTGAAAAATTTCCCAAGTTGGTTTGCCTTTCAATCTGCGCACAGTTCATGGCTAATGATGTGATCGCCATCTTCATGTTTGAGAACGGAAAAACCGGACCGGCTCTAATTGCCGAAAGTCACTACCGCCTTGTTCCTTCCAGTGACATCTCGCCCGAAGATCTGGAAATTTACAGGTCGCGATTGCCTTAGAACATCGAGTAGGCGGCAATTTCACCAAATTTGGAATATTCACGTTCACGCAACAGTGAGCGGCATGACTCTATTTCGTATGGCCGGGCAGTTTCACGGATGTGCATGAGCAGCCGGGTCCGCACGAGCGCGATGTGGCGGATGGGCCTGCGTTCGCGGACGAACCGGATGAACCAACGGCATAATTCGTGGTACTAAGGACACGCTCAAGTTCTTCGCCGCCGCATGCGCTGCATTTCATATCAATTTGCCGGCTTCCAGTCACAATAAATTCTTCGATACTGCCGCAACCTGCGCACCGGAATTCGTAAATAGGCAAATTCGCCTCCTTTGGATTTCCCAAACAGGAATTTTATTGTCTCCAATCTAACAAATTCAGGAATGAGAGTCAAACCGAGCCCGAGATTCGTCGGAAGCAGCGGGGGCAGGGCGGTCACTGCCCAAGGGAGGAAAGACCCGGGTGGAATACCGAGTCTCCCTGTTCACTTTAGAACGGCCAGCGTCTTTGAGGCAAACTCGGCTAATTGGACTGCAGAAAAGCCGCCAGGCTTGCTTCATCCTCCACGTTGGATACCTTCGAGCTTCGGTCGATTCTTCGCGTAAGGCCACGCAGCACCTTTTTGGGGCCGACCTCGACGAAATTACTAAACCCGGTCGCGACCAGCCGCTCTACTGATTGCCGCCACAAAACAGGGCTGCAGATTTGACGGGTCAGCTTGTCGGGAATTTCCAGAGCGCCCCCGAGAATTTCCGCATCCACATTGTTGACCACGGGTATTCGGGGGTCTTTGAAAACGCATTCATCAAGTATCGGCTTGAACCTTTCCCGCGCGTATTCCATACAGCGGCTGTGCCACGGCCCGCTCACATTCAGCCGGACACATTTCTTGGCCCCTGCTTTCTCGCACATCACGGTCGCGTTATTCACTTCGTCTTCACGACCCGTGATTATAACCTGCTCGGCGCAGTTGATATTCGCAACCTCGGCCCCGGCCAGGCTGCAAATCTCACGGATTTTATCCTCTTGCAGGTCCATAATCGCTGCCATGCCGCCCGGCTCCAAATTGGCCGCCTGCTGCATCAGCCTTCCCCTGTGCATTACGAGCTTGAGAGTATCTTCGAGGTTGAGGGCGCCTGCGGCATACAAAGCGCTGTATTCTCCGAGGCTGTGTCCGGCGGCGGCGGCGGGATGGATCTCGTGGAGCCGCAGAACTGTCATGCACGCAAGATTTATCACGGTTACCGCGGGTTGTACGTTATCGGTCAGGACAAGCACATCCTCGGGGCCTTCAAAACAGAGCTTCCTAATATCCATTTTCAGAATATCGTTCGCATTTTCAAACAGTTCCCGGACCTGCTGATACTTGTCGTGGAATTCGCGCCCCATGCCAACGTATTGCGAGCCCTGCCCGGGAAAAAGAAATACCCAATTCTTCATTCCAAAATCCTTTCACCTGTGTCGGAGGAAGTAAAACGAACAAGAGATAGTGAAATCTGCCACGAAGCTTCTATAAAGCTCCGTCCTGGAAGTCAAGGGCCGAATTTTGCGTCCTATTTATCGCTATCCGGTTCGGGGGAGAGATCGAATCGCTAAGTCAACGAGCCGCCCCCGGGCCGATGTCGAAGGTCCGGGGGGCGGCATTGATGGGGAGGGCGGCCGATGAGAGCATCATATAGGGGAAAAACCGGCGGGCGGCGCGCTGAGCGCCCCTCCCGATCCATAAGCTTCATCGGTTCCACCGTGATTGAATAAGATATTCCTGTATTCGATCTTTGTTTCCCTGTCGCCGGGAACAATCGAGGGCGGTTCGGATCCCTGGCCTTGGGGCGTTATGTATCCCGGAGAGATCGGGATCCCTGTCGGGTTGTCATCCGTGTCCATCTGAAGGGCAAAAAACAGGCCGATGGCGAGCATTGGAACCGCAGCCAAGGCAAAAAGCCGGGGATTTTTTGGCGAGTTCATGGGGTTCTCCTTTACTCGTGGCAATATAAACAGTAGCAGCGATCGCGCTTCGTCGATGCCCGGAAAGCGTCTGCTGACTCATATCATTTAAGATCGGACGGGGTGATATTCAATTTTCGAATGAAAATAATCGAGATGACGTTGAAGGATCCCTCCTCTCGCGGCCCCGCCGGGAGAGGAGGGGGAGAATCTTGAAAAAATCCGGGAAGGTCAAAGGACAGTTTCACATTTTCCGGCGCGTTCGCAGATCCAAATTGCGGCGGCCAGCCTCTCGATTCCTTCGTTCCAAAGCCTTATCGCTTCCTCTTCCCTGGGTTCGATTTTCTTGAAAAGATCGTCGGCATTCTCAAGCAGTTGTACTATTTCCGAGCATTTTTCGTCCACTTCAGTTCTCCATTGGAGGTAATCGGAAAAGCCTTACCACGAGTATAGACCTCGTACGGTCTTCTACTCTCACCCGGTCGTCAATTCTCATGCCGGCCACCCAGCATATTTTGTCTCTGTCGCACAACAGCGGGACTTTTTGCCGCTCTTCCCGCGGCACCATGCAATCGGTGAAAAAATCCTGAAGTTTCTTGGACCCGGTCATGCCAAGAGGTCGAAAGCGGTCTCCGGACCTCCGGAACCGCAACTCCAGGGGCCAATTTACTTTATCGGCATCCATGCGGATGCAGTCCATGCCGAATACCGGCTCGCAACCGGTTCTAATTTCATCTAAGAGGCCGATATCGAAGCGATATCGACCAAAAAGGTAATTGCCGGGTCCGGGAATGGGAAGGACCTCGTGTTCGAGATCTTTTGGCGGGTCGCCCTTAAGCGGTCTGATGAGAAGTTTTGCTCCCTGTCCCACGGCCTCGATGCCGCCGGGAAACCTGACCGATTTTCCCGTCATTTGTGAAAAGACAAGCTCGACCAGGTTTTCCAGATGCACAAGACCTACCCCGGAAAGATTCCCGCGGACTTTCTCGAGAGCCAAACGCAAAATCCGGCGCACAAGGGCAGGATGAAGTTGTTTAAGCCGTTCTAAATCAAGTGTCGCCCGGCCTTCCGCAAACTCGAGACAAGTATCTCGCAAACGGGTTTCGATCTGCGAAGCCCACCAGGACTCTTCTTCACGGGCCAGGTCCGCGCAACGGGCGATCGTTTCCGCTATCCGCGGATGAAATGCTTCCCTCAAGAGGGGGAACACCTTCAGGCGAAGAAAGTTTCTCTGGCAAAAGGGATCAAAATTCGAAGAATCATTCCTGAAGGGGAGTCCGCGTTCCCGCAGGTATTCCAGGACCATAGGGCGGGTGGCAAACAGGAGCGGGCGTATAATGCCCTGTGCGGTCTTAGGGGACATGGCCTGAATCCCGGAAGGGCCGGTCCCCCTCAAGATTCTCAGCAGCACCTCTTCGGCCTGATCGTCCGCAGTGTGTCCCAGGGCAATTTTCCCGGCGTTGAGCGCAGTTGCGGTCCCTATGAGGAAAGAACGCCTGCACTCCCTCGCAGCCATTTCGATCGATATCTTTTGGCTGCCGGCAAAGGAACGCACATCCGCCGTCCCGCAATGGAAATCGAGGCAGGCGGAATGAGCCAGGGTGCGGACGAACTCCCGGTCCGCATTGGATTCATCCCCCCGGAGCCCATGGTCGAAATGAACGACGGTGATTCGTTCTATGCCGAGGATGTCCTTCAGGTCGATCAATATCGAAAGGAGGGCTGATGAATCGGGACCGCCGGAAACGGCTGCGAGAACATGATCTCGGTCCGATATGAGGCTGTTTTTAATTATATACCGGGTCGCGCGCGCTAAAAGGGGTTCGAGTTTTTTACTCATTTCTCCAGATCGGCGGGGCGTGAAGGTGATTCCACGCCACCGGGGGTCTCCGTGGATTTGCTTTCCCCCAGTACTTCGGGCAAAAACTTAATGGCCGGCTTAAACTTCCTGCCGTCAACGAGGAGCTTCCCCGTACTGTTCAGGACCGTGTTGTCTTCCAGTATTACGAGCCCGAACCTTTCGGCTACCCGGCCCTTGTACTGATACTCCATCTGGCTCTTTCGCAGCCTGTAGTTGAGAATGATCAATATGAGACCGAAAACGGAGGCGAGCAGCACGATGACGCCCAGTGAAGTCAACAGGATCCTGGCCGTCTTTTCGCCAACGCCACCGATAGTTGCCAAAATGACATCCAGCTTGTAGAAAAACCCCACTCCGAAGGCAAGCAGCACCAAAAGGCCCAGAAACGGCACTTTTCGAAACCACGCGAGCATCCGGTCGAAAATCTGGATCCTGTCCGCGGCGCCCGTTTCAGCATTTTTGCTTCCGGGCCTGGAAGGCGCGGCCTTTTCCGGTTCCGCGAAATACTTGTTGAAACCGGCTACTGCCATCCCCAAAAGAAAAGTAATCCCGACGGGGGCGAGAAAGGCGATTACAAAATAGAGCCGCCATGGAAAGGTGCCGTCGCCTTCGCGCCCGCTCTCGCAAATCTGGTACAGCCAGCAGGTAAGGAGAATGGCAAGTTCGACCCATCCTAGAAGGTAAAGGTATTTTCGGAAAAGGTCCTTGCGTTCCTTTTCGTCGAACAGCGCGGCTATTCCCTGGGGACCTTTCGGCTTTTCTCTTGAAGAGCCCATCATAGTCTCGGTTTTTGCTCAGAAGTAATTGATATCCATTTCGAAACAGGATAACAAATGGCATAAAGGCGGTCAACCGCGTTCTGACCGGTTAACACTGACCTGGACGGTGTAGACGGATGAAGATAGATCAGGAGGTACGATGATTGAGAAACCGGTTTTCGAGACAAATTTCCCGGCGCTGAATCTTGCTTCACGAGGGAAGGTAAGAGACATCTACGATATTGGCGATTCGCTGCTCATCGTGGCGACGGACCGGATCTCGGCTTTCGATGTAATTATGCCCGATCCGATTCCGGACAAGGGGATAATTCTGACCCGGCTTTCGGAATTCTGGCTCCGCCACCTGGAGGATATCATCGGCAATCACCTGATAAGCACCGATTGCGGCGAATTTCCCGAAGCATGCAGGCCCTACCGGTCCGAACTGGAAGGGCGAACGATGTGGGTGAAAAAAGCTAAGGTGCTGCCTGTGGAATGTATCGTCAGGGGCTATCTGGCAGGGTCGGGCTGGGAAGAATATAAACTGACCGGCCACGTCAGCGGAATACCCCTCCCCAAAGGACTCTGCGAGGCGCAGAGACTGCCGGGACCGGTTTTTACTCCATCGACCAAAGCGCAACAGGGCGAGCACGATGAAAATATCTCCTTTGAGCAAATGGCCGCGACTGTGGGGCGGGACCTGGCGGAAGATGTCAAAAATAAGGCAGTTGCGCTTTACCTGAAGGCGTCGGAATACGCAGCGGAACGTGGAATCATTCTCGCCGATACCAAGTTCGAGTTCGGCATCGTCGAGGACAGGCTGACGCTCGTCGATGAAGTGCTCACCCCGGATTCCAGCCGTTTCTGGCCGGTAGACCGCTACCGGTGCGGAGGCAGTCCCGAGAGTTTCGACAAGCAGTTCCTGCGGGATTATCTGAAATCGACCGGATGGAAAAAGACGGACCGGGCGCCGCGCCTGCCTCAAGAGGTGGTCCTGAATACGCGCGCCCGCTACCTGGAGGCGCTTAAACGGATCTCCGGCCAGGGTATCTGATCCGATATGAATCTGCGCTTTGTCTCTTTCCCCGAGATCGACCTGGACGACGGATCTTTCGAGATCCGGAGATTCGCTCCACCGCTTCGCCTTCAAGAATCACTGGAGCGCTTTGGTATCCTCGATCCCCCATGGCTGCGGGAAAAGGGCGGTCGGAACGTCGTGGTCGATGGTTTCAAAAGGCTTCGATGGGCAATGGGAAATGGGGCTCAGGGGACGGTTTGCCGTATTTTCCCTGAAATTTGCAACGATCGTGACCTTTGGACACGGAAGATTGAAAAAAGACTTTTCGAACCTGCGCTCGATATTGTGGAAAAGGCGCAAATAATATCGATCCTCCCGGGACTGTTCAACCCCGGGGAGATCCCCGGAGTTCTTCTCTCCTCGCTCAACGTGGCCAACCGCCCGGACATTCTGCGCAAGTGGACGTCACTTTCAGCTTGGGGGACTGAAACCCTTGAAATTCTCACCCGAGGCGCTATCGCAGAGCGGGCGGCGCTCGAAATCGCCGACTGGGACGACGGGAGCAGGATCGCCGTTCTGTCTATTCTCGAGTCGCTAAGGTGCAGCGCAAGCATCCAGGTCGAAATAGTCGAACGTATAACGGAAATAGCCCTCCGCGACGGAAAAGAGCGCCGGGCCATCATGGAAAACCCGAGGACCCGCGATATCCTGGCCTCAAAGGAACTGAACCACCGCCAAAGAACGCAGGCGTTAAGAGAACTTCTTGCCGAATTGCGCTTCCCTCGGCTCAGTTCGAGAAAGAAGCGCTTCAGTCTCGATGTCGAATCACTTGGCTTGCCGCCCCGGGTAAGGATCATTCCTCCTCCGGCTTTCGAAGGCAATAACTGGAAGATGGAGTTGAGCTTCACGGGGGTTGAAGGACTTCGGGAAATTCTCGCCTCGGCCGGTTCGGCCGCAATGTCCGGCCGACTCGACCACGTCCTGGAACCCCAGCCTCATCAGGCCAAGGACGAGCAAGACTGATGAAGCTTCCCGTTCCCGAAAGGGTAATCGTCGAATCAGCGGTCGCCGAGGGCGCCCTGGCCGCTACGTTGCGCAAGAACCTGCCCTCCGCCTCTTTTGAAATTGTGGACGCAATTCCCGATGCAAACACCTGCGACCCCAAAGTTCTGGAAGTGGTCAGGTTTCGTGGGAAGCTTTTGAAATCATGTCCCGGAACGCGCAATTATCACTGCTGCGGATACAGGATTCTCCATTTTGGCGTTCAGTGCTCGCTCGGTTGTTCCTACTGCATCCTCCAGGCTTATCTGAACCAGCCTAATCTCAGGGTGTTCGGCAACCTGGATGAGATTTTCGGCGAACTCTCGGAAAACCTGGCTCGCGATCCGCACAGCCTGTATCGGATCGGGACGGGGGAATTCAGCGATTCTCTATTGCTCGACCCCCTCACTGAACTGTCGCGATTGCTTGTCCCATATTTCGCCAAGGCCTCGAATGCCGTCCTGGAGCTGAAAACAAAAACCAATTTTATAGAAAACCTCGAAGGGCTCGATCACGGAGGCCACACGATCGTGGCCTGGTCTCTCAATTCCAGTGACATCCGCAAAAAAGAAGAACCTTTTGCCGCCACTATCGCCGAAAGGCTGGAGGCCGCCCGTTTGTGCGCCCGCCGGGGCTATTTTCTGGCGTTCCATTTCGACCCGATAATCGATTATCCAGGTTGGCAATCGGGATACGGGCGGACCCTCGATCGTCTTTTCGCGACGGTCGATCCGGCCCGAATAGTCTGGATCAGCCTGGGGGCATTCCGATTCATGCCCGAGCTAAAAGAGATCATGCGCAGGCGTCATCCTGCGAGCAGGATTGCATATGGTGAGTTCATCCCGGGATTGGACGGCAAGATGCGGTATTTTCGGGATATAAGGGCTGAATTCTATTCGTTCATGATTGATAGGATTCGGCGGGCAGATCCTGACCTGTGTGCTTATCTGTGCATGGAAAGCAGCGACATATGGAAGGAATCCCTTGGCTTTTTCCCCGATGAGCGAGGCGGACTGGGCCACATGCTCGACCTTGCGGTTGAAAAGAAAATGAATATTTGCCCGCGTTCATACACGCCGAGCTAATTCATTGCCTAAACCGCTCCTTTTCTGATAAAAGAACCAGGGAATCTGGCTTCATTTGTATCGAAGATAATCAGAAGCAATTTTAATGAGATCGGAAGGCCGGTTGTCAGGGGGCGGGAAGAGACATCCCGCAACCGCGGGGCGGGCGCGTCTATTTTTCTTTTTACGCCTGCCATAACGAGTTTGTGTGTACGCATTGTTAAGCCTTTCATAGGCGTTCGCACCCGCTCATCAGCATTCATCTATTTTACTTGCTCACCGTTATCGGGTGCGAAAAAGGAAACTAAATGTCTTACGGAATAAGGAGATATGAGACTATCCACAGGCTCTGGTGGTTTGTCTTTTTCATCCTGTGCCTGTTTTTGGCCAGGTATTCGCAGATTTTCAGCTATGTTCCCCGGCAGGGCGGACCCGAGCTTAAAGACCTGAAGAAGATAGAATTCTGGACCGGTCTCCAGGGCATAAGAATGACTTCCCCGGGTCCCGAACGCTCAACGGCCGGACAAGACCGACAGGGCCGTGCCATTGTCAAGTCCGGCCCCGAAGCTTCAGCCGCGCGCGACGATTTCCAGGACAATATCGAACTTGTAAGCTCCGGGCTGCTTTTTCTCGTCCGGATCGGGATAATCTTTTTGGAGCTCCGGCTCATATGGCTCCTGGTGCAATTTGCGGGCAGATATCTGCTACAGGTGCTCATGTCGGAAATCAAAGACACTAAACCTTTGCAGCGCGAACCGGGCAGGAGCAGGCCGGAGCCTCTTTCCCCGATGCAGGTCTTTGCCGAAAAGATCAGGCGGAGTCCACTGAGTTTGGTGCTGCATCCATTTATCCGGCTTAAGCTGATGCTTTCGGGCGTTGGGAGAAACATCCCGGCAGAAAATCTGTGCGAAAAAGAAAGACGGATGGTCGAGTCCGACTGGAATATCCTGTACGGCTCCTGGGGGCCCTATCGACTCCTTTTCTGGATTTTGCCGGTGATGGGTCTTATACAGACGGTCCTGCTCCTTACCGCTCTTTTCAACCTCAGTTCTTCGGCCGTTGCCCTTGTTCCCCCGGACGCCGTTAAGCCGGCTTTCAGCCTTGCGCCTCAAAAGGAGATACTCGACGCCATAAGGCCCACTTTGAATCTTCTCCTTCCGCTGATTCAGGCGGCGGGCTTGGCGATTTTTTTCCAGGTGGCCTGTATCTTTTTGAGGTACCTCGAAGAGCTCTATCTTTTCAATCTGGATTCGTTCATCTACGACCGGCTGCTCTCAAAGCTGCCGCTCCGAAGCAGTGACACTATCATCATCCTGGAATCGATCCAGGGACAGTTTAGAGACCTTCATGGCGCGCTCAAAAAGCTGGAGAACAGGCTCCTGCCGCCGACCGAAGTTGAGAAAAAGTAATGAAGCGACCGGACAGGGGCGGTAGCATAAAGGTGGGGCCGCTGCTGAAAAACTTCCTGGAACTGCATCCCTCCTTTACTGCAAAACCTATAGGAGACTGGAAAGATCTGGTTGGCGAACAGGTCGCCCGCTACACCGTCCCGAGGTCGCTGAAGGACAAGGTGCTGACTGTCCTTGCCCACGATTCCGTCTGGAAACATCACCTGGAACAATGCAAGGAAATCCTGCAGGAGAAGATAAACGGCAGTTGCCCAAAGCCCATTGTGGAGAAGATAGTCGTGAAGGTCGCCGAAATGCCCGAATCGGCGCCGGTTTTAAACCCCGCCCACCAGAACCTGGAAAAAATCAAAGGCAAACGGACCGCCGTACGCAAGAAAAAGACCCCCGCCAGGAAGCTTACCCCGGAAGAACAATCTTTGATAAAGAACCTGCCCGATCCCGACTTGCGCGAGATCGGAGCAAAACTCCTCAAGCGAATTCCGGTCGGCCAAGACGAATCGGAGTAGTTACCAGGGTTCGAGTAAAAGTATCAGAGCGCCCCGCGAAGCACGGAGCTACTCGGGCATGACCGTCAAAGATACGGCAAAGGTGGTTGGCTTATTGCTGCCGTGCCGGATCTTCTATCGGCATGCTCCCGGCTTCGGGCACGGGTCGGACTCAATGCCATAAAACACATCGACTCGGGCATTTTGATTAACGCCGATTCGACACAGTCATATCCTACATTGGGTAACCGTATCAAACAGGATTGGAGGTTTCGGGATGCTATTGGAATATGTTCAGGCGGCGCTTCGCCGTGCAAAGTACGAAATCCTCCCGGATGATGGCAGCTACTATGGTGAGATTCCCGAATGCGGCGGTGTTTATGCGAATGCAAAGACACTCGAAGAATGCCGTGAAGAACTCCGGGAAGTGCTCGAGGAATGGGTGCTGTTTCGGGTTCACAAGAATCTCCGATTGCCGAAGATTGACGGGATCGAACTCCTTATCAGGGAAGTCGCCTGATGCCTCCCTTTGGACCGGTCAAAAGAAAAGATCTGGTCCGGTATCTCAGGAGGTTGGGATTTGAAGGCCCTTACTCCGGCGGCAAGCATCAGTTCATGGTCCGGGGCGAAATCACCATACGGATTCCCAATCCCATCAGGCTGACGTCGGCAGGGAACTTCTGCGCAGGATCTTGCATCAAGCCGAAATCAGCAGGGATGATTGGGAGAAGCTATAGGCGGACCCCGGAAGCGAGCCGGACCCAACCCAACTTCCCCTCCCAATTAAGAGATATTGTTCGTACATTGAAAAATCGGAAAGTTACGTACAGTGGCGACCTGACTGGAGAACCTCTTTTCCTCCGAAAGTCCCTTCCCTAAGGCCTCTGGCTACCCGGTCTAGCTTTCCTGAGCCTCAGATGAATACACACGGAGCTACCAGAGTTTCTAAAATCGGCCTCCGATCCGAAAGATGAGCTACTAAAAATTAATAAAACCTGCAAAAGGGTCGGACCGGGGCCGGACTAAGATTTCGATATGCAAAGATAAGCGTTCGAAAAGCATGCTTTTTTCGACCTTAAAGGCCTGTTTTAAGAATTAAAATCATGGCTGTAAGAAGCCTGGGGCTTTCGGCAAACGCGTACCTGAATAGTTTTTGAAAATAAAAAATGGACATGGCAGGGTACATCCGTGTTGTTTTCCAACCTCAACAACATTCTCAAGCCTTCAGGCCGGAAACTATTGCTCCGTCATCTCAGGGATGTATTCATCTTCATATTTCTCGATCAACACGCCCACAATTTCCATCAGAGATGCCAACGGATGCTTCTCATCCTCACCGACCTCGTCAATCAGGTTATCCAGCAAATCAACCATCGCCTGATATTCCCCGGTTGAGTGTGGAACAAACAAGATACCAGAGATGGAAGGCCAGACCCTTGCGGCCTTTTGCATTTCTGAAGCAGGCATGGTTACTCCTTCCAATCAGGGATTCACTTCAGCCCCGTCCATGGTTCCACGAGATTGTGTTCGATCCCCAGTTGATCGAGTATCCTGGCTGCCACGAAGTCGATGATGTCCTCGATGCCGCGCGGCTTATGGTAAAAGCCCGGCATGGCCGGGAGGATGATTGCTCCGGCTTCGGCCGCCTTGAGCATGTTGGCGAGGTGAACCCGGTTAAGCGGTGTTTCACGGGGGACCAGGACAAGAGGGCGGCGCTCCTTCAGGCAGACGTCGGCCGCGCGGTGGATGAGGTTTTGGGAAAGTCCGGACGCAATGGCTCCCAGCGTGCCCATCGAACACGGAACGATCACCATGCCGGCGCACGGGAAAGAACCGCTTGCAATCGGGGCCGTGAAGTCCGATTCCTCGTAAACGTGGATTTCCGGAGGTAGGTCATCAATTAGAGCGAGCCCGGTTTCTGATTCATAGACGAGCCTGCCGGCCTCGGATGAAACAAGCCGGATTTCGTACTTGTCCGGCGGGATCGCTCGCAGCAACCTTCTCGCGTATCCGGCGCCGCTTGCGCCGGTGATTGCAACCGTCAGGTTTTGCTTTTTCAATTTGAAGGTCCCGCTTTAAGATTCTCGAATGCTTCCTTTGCCGAAACGCCCCGGTGCACCATGTCGCAAATCGCCCTCAGCACGGCTTCCGGGTCCGGCTGTTGAAACACGTTTCGCCCGGCGGCCACGCCGCTTATCCCCGCTTCAAGGCCGCGCTCGATCCTTTCCAGGGTATCCTCGATCTTCATCAATCGTCCTCCGGCGGCCACGATCGGCACGCACAAGCTTGAGCTTATCCGAGCCAGTATGTGAAAATCTTTCGGGAAAGGGATCTTTATGATATCGGCCCCCAACTCGGCGGCGACGCGGGCCGCATGGGCCACATGCGCATCCGAAGCGGGTCCGTCGGTTGCGTCCTTGCGCGGATAGGCCATGACCAGGAGAGGCGCTTGCCAGTCGGCACAGGAACGGCCGATGGCGCCAAGGTCTCTTAGCATCTCCGGTTCGTGGTCTCCGCCCAGGTTGAGGTGGAATGAAACCGCGTCTGCTCCGGCCCGGAGCGCCTCTTCGACGCTACCTACGAGCACTTTGTTACAGCAGCAGGGTCCAAGTTCGGTGGAGGCGGACAAATGCATTATGATTCCCGGCGCGCGCAGGGTTGCCGATTGAAGGCAGCGAAGCATGCCCTTATGGAGGACCAGGGCGTCGGCGCCACCCCTTATAACCGCCTCCAGGGTTGCTTCCAGGCGCTCGATTCCGGGGATCGGCCCCATGGTAACGCCGTGATCCAATGGAACAACGACCGAGCGGCCGTCTACCGGCGATAGGATTCTTCTCAGGCGCAGTGTCTTTCCGTTCATCGTCACAGACTTATAACCAGCACTGAAGGAAGAAATGCACTTCATCGCGCATGCCGCGCGTTTCTTCGAGGCGCCTCGGGCGCCAAGCGGGAGGCCCGGACCTTGCCAATTTGCAGCCCCGGGGTCATGCAACGGAAGCAAGGGGCGTATAGATATCGAGCATTGGGGCCTGTTCGAGTTCCCCTATCTGGAAAAGATAGGAATAGAACAGCTCGAGTCCTTTTCGCTCCCGTTCGTCGAGGTTGAATCGCAGGCAACGATAATACTCCTCCAGTTCCGGGAGTCCCAGAACACCGGATTCGGCGGCTCGCTCACAGATCCTGCCTATATTGGCGCAGCCCCATCTTCTCGAAGAAAGAAGCGCCTCGATCGCTCTTTGCACCTCTGCGTTCCTGTCCGCGGCGGTTTCCTTCCTTATTACCCAGACGGCAAAAACAAAAGGGAGTCCGGTCCACTCAAACCAGGCAGCGCCAAGGTCGAGTACGTAGGGGAAAAGACCGCTCCGGCACAGCCGCAATGCTTCGTCGCCTATTGCCAGGCATGCGTCGGGAAGTTCGTGCCCTTCGATGTGCTCGGAACAGGACCCGGTTGCAAACCGGGGCGCCACTCCGTATCGAACCTTGCACAGGACTTTGAATAAGCCGACCGAAGTATGCGACTGAGAGCTGGCAAGGACGGTTTTCCCCGACATGCGGTCGATTGGCGTGCGGCTCAGCAGCAACACGCTCTTTACCTCGCCGGCGGAGTTGATGGAGAGGTCCGGCACGATATGATAGAGTCCGGCCCGCCTGGCGTATTCGATAGATGAAACCGGGCTTATATCCAGCGCCCCGCTTGCGGCAAGCTCATTCAACCCTGACGGCACGCCCCGGACTATCTCGAAAGGATTCGGCATTATGCCGTTTTCAAGCGGATAATAGACTGGAAGCACGTTTAAAAAGTCGATCCTTCCGAGCCTCAGCTTGCCCATTTTAATGCTCCTTCTTTTCCGGATTGAATAAGTGCTTCATAGAGATCGGATTCGCCAACTTCAGAGGGGATAGAAACAGCCACGATGCGCGCTCCGGCGCCTGGTTCGATCCGGCCCAGGTCGGCTCGGCCCAGTGCGCGAGCGGGATTGACCGTAATCATTTCGATTACCCTTTGTGGATCGATCAAGGGGTGATTATCGAGCGTAAAGGCTGCTTCGGCAAAAAGATTCAGGTCCGTATTGCTGGCAAGACTGTCGGTCGCCAGGGCGCAGTTCATGCCAAGTGAGAGCGCCCTGTCGATCCGCGGGCTCCCTGAGCCGAGATTCCGGTTGCTCCTTGGACAAAAGATCGCCGTGCAGTTCCTTTCGGCCGCAAGCGCCCAGTCATGTTCCGTCATATGCACGGCATGCACCAGGAGGGTGCGTGAATCGAGCGCGCCCAGCCAGTCCAGGTACTCAATGGGGGTTTTTCCGGGGGGCTTCCATTTCGGGTCCCAACGCCCGAGCCTTTCCAGAAGTTCACGGCAAAAACCATTGCCGTTGCGCAAGAATTCGATTTCCTCACGATGTTCGGCCGCGTGAATCGAAAAAGGAAGCCCGCGCTCGCGTGTCCACGCTTTTGTTTCCGCTATTATCGCCGGTGAAACGGAATATGCCGAGTGCGGGACCAGGGCCGGAAGGGGGCTGCCGCTCATTTCGGGGGGCGTGAGGCCGGGGTCTTTTCCCCCACGGGTCATATCGATCCCGGAGGGCAGGGCCGCTGAGATGGAATCGAGGTTGAATCCGAGCAATTCGACAAAAATCTGCCGCTCGGGGCAAAAAGGCCGCCGGCCGGGCTCCTCGTCGGTTGTTCGCGACGCGCCGACTTCATGGTCTAAAGCGCCGCCGTTCGTTATGTCTCCGCAAAGCGCAGTCCCGCCGCTCAAGAGCTCCGCCAGGCCTTTGCGCAGGGCTTCACCGACGTGCTGTGCTATCGTGGGAGTTCGAAGGGAAAACAAGAATTCGATCCATTGCGGAAATCCAGGCTGCGGGAAGGGTATCCCGTCCTTTAGCGAGGATAGTTCCAAGTGCGTGTGGGCGTTGACCAGGGCCGGGAAAAGGGCCGCCGATCCGTGGTCGATCAGCCGGGCGCCGGCGGGAGAGGACCCGCGCAAAGAAGCAAACGGTCCAGCCGCCACAATTCGGCCCCCCCAAGTCAGCAGCGCGCCGTTTCTCATCGGAGGGGCGCAAACGGGCACAACCCATTCGGCCCGGTGGATCGCCGGAGGATCGGGGAGTGGCAAGGGCACTTTTTGCGACCTGGCTGACGTTGCCCGCATTTCGTCCATTCTATATCCACTGATAGGCCATGGTGCGCTGCCGAGGCTGAAAACCGGCCGATTCTATTATCCTTTTGATCTCTTCAACCGAAAGGCGAAAACGGACCCCGGCCGCCGCAACCACGTTTTCCTCGATCATTGAGGACCCGAAGTCGTTTGCGCCGAAAAAGAGGGCCAACTGGGAGACCTTTGGACCCATCGTCACCCAGGAAGCCTGTATGTTGTCGAAGTTGTCCAAAACGAGCCTGGAGACCGCCAGCAGCCTTAAATAAGAAACCGCTGTCTCCGGTTCCCTCGGGATTGCAGTGTTACGGGGCTGGAAGGCCCATGGAATGAAGGCGGTGAAACCTCCGGTTCGGTCCTGAAGATCGCGCAGGGCAAAAAGGTGCAAAAGCCTTTCCTTGGGCGTCTCCTCGTGGCCGAACATCATCGTGGCGGTCGTGCGAAGACCCTGGGCATGGGCTTCCTCCATGACCCCCAGCCATTCCGCGGCGGAACATTTGCGGGGAGATACCTTCTTACGCACCGAATCGACCAGAATTTCGGCGCCTCCTCCGGGGATCGAGTCCAGTCCGGCCCGCCTCAGCCTGGAAATCACCCGGCCGACATCAATACCCTCCAGGCGGCTGAAAAATACGATCTCGGGGGGCGAGAAAGCATGAACGTGAATGGGGTACCTGGACTTTATGAATTGCAACATCCCTTCATAGAAAGACAGGGGCAGATCGGGATGATGGCCCCCCTGCATGAGGATCTGTGTTCCGCCCAGGCTCAGCGTTTCCTCGATTTTCGCGCACAGCTCGTCACGGCTCAGCACGTAGGATTCGGGATGGCCCGGGGGCCGGGAAAACGCGCAGAAACGGCACTCGCAGACGCAGACATTGGAATAGTTGATATTGCGATCGATAACGTAGGTGACCACGGGTTCCGCATGTTTGTCCATGCGCGCGCCGTGGGCCATCTGCCCCAGGGCATGAAAATCCGCGCTCCCGTAAAGATCCCATGCCTGATCGATATTTAATCTGCCCTTGATCATTTCGTGCAGCGCAATGCCTGTGGTTAACTACAATCGCCTCGGGAGACCCTGCTTCGAATAACTTTTCTAAACAGGCTGTCCCGTTCCACCGGTTCAAATCCTCCGTCCCGGATAATTCTCTCAATTTCGCCGCGGGTCATTCCCTGCTGAGATTCCGCGCCCGCCATGTGCCCGATTTTTTCCTCGACCACCGTCCCGTCGAAATCGTCTGCGCCATAGTAGAGCGCGGCCTGGGCCAGCTTAACCGACAGCATCACCCAATAGGCTTTGATGTGCGCGATGTTGTCGAGCATCAGCCTGCTTACGGCAATGGTTTTCAGATCGTCGACGCCGGTTGTCGGCGGAAGATGACTCAGTTCGTTATTGGCGGGCTGAAACGTAAGAGGAATGAAGCAGACGAAGCCGCCGGTCGTTTCCTGGAGTTCGCGAAGCGCCGCCATGTGCTCCAGGCGTTCGCGTACCGTTTCGATATGGCCGTAGAGCATCGTGGCGTTGCTCCTGATCCCGATTTCATGGGCCTGGCGCATTATATCGAGCCAACCGTTTCCATCCAGTTTATCGGGGCACAGGAGCTGTCTTACGCGCGGGCTGAAGACTTCGGCCCCACCGCCCGGAAGCATCCGGACACCCGCAGATTTCAGGCGCAGGAGAACTTCTTTTACGGATATCCCCTCATTTTTTGCAAAATGGGCGACTTCAACCGCGGTGAATGCCTTGATGAAGGCGTCCGGCTTGATGTCGCGAATCTTTTCAAGGAGGTTTTCGAAAAAACGAAGAGACAAGTCGGGGTGGCAGCCGCCGACTATGTGTATCTCGGTCAGGCCGTTGCCCTGAGAACGGACCTTGTCGAGGATTTGTTCTTCGGATAGTTCGAAAGCAAGCGGATCTCCCTTTTTTTTGCTGAACGCGCAGAAACGGCAACCGTTTACGCATATGTTCGAATAATTGATGTGCCGGTTTACGACGTAGTAGGCCGCAGGGCCGTGAAGTTTTGTTCTCGCCTGGTGAGCAAGCGAACCCAGCGCGTTCACGTCGGGACAGGCGAAGAGCTTCTCACCGTCTGAAACGGTGAGCCTTTCCCCCTGCGCAACTTTGCGGCCGATTTCTTCCAGGCCAAGCTTTTTAAGATATCGGGGTTCAAGCATATTTGTGTCCGGCTAATTCAAAGATCCGGGAGGCGTCCGGCTTCAGCGGCGCGCCCATTCCGATCCGAAGCAGTGTTATGAACTCGTCCGCCTTGCTTTCCAACTCGTCCAGGGGGGCCTGATATATGTGCGCTCCAGCATCGAGAAAAGGCACACAGTAAGCCTGGAGGAACCGGTCCATCAGTGCGTCGAGCACGAAAACGGCCATCTCGACGTCCGTTTCAGGCCTGAGGTCCCCCCTCGCGATCCCGGCCTCCACAACCGGACGCAGGTATTCGGCCGAAAAAAGGTGTACCTGCTGCAGGAACTCGGTACGGAGTGGAAAATCTTCCTGAAAAATCATCTTGAGGTAAATGCGGTAAATCCTCGGGTGATGCTCTATGAAGCGGATTCCGGCGAGCAAGCTTTTCTTGATGCGCTCGAAAAAATCCGCTTGCCCCGTTTCCTTCTTGACCTCTCGCAGCGACTTCCTCACCAGTTCCACTGCGTAATCGAAGATAACTTTGAAAAGGCCTTCCTTGCTGCCGAAATACTGAAAAAGAGACCCCTTGGCTATTCCGATCCGCTCCACCATGCGGTTTACGCTCGCCTGGCGAAACCCGTGCCGGGCGAACTCGTCGACGGCCGCATCAAAAATTTTGCTCTTTTTGCCTTCGTCAAGCTTGTTGAAAGTGTCGCGCGCAAACATACCGGGCCTCATATGCAATGGAAATGACCAGGCGGTCATTATAACACGCGATCCGTTTTGTCAAATCCATAAAATGACCGGCTGGTCATTTTTCTGTCGCCCAATTGAAACCCATTGAATTTCAAATGTTCGTAAAGGGACAGATCGTTAAGAAGGAGTAATGAAAGGTCTGGAGGGAATACGGGAAAGGCGGTTTATTCCGGACGCTGAAAGAAAACGTACTGGCGCAGGCATTGAGGACATTGCAGGGTTACGCTGTCTTCGTCTTCACCATGGACGTCGACCCTTATGCCGCAGAAATCGCATCTCCTGCGCAGCAACAGCCCACGGAACCGCGGAAAAGCGCTCCCATGCCTGTTAGCAAGCTGCATGACCTGCTTGTCTTCAACGTCGGAAGGGCTTACGACCAAAGGAACTAAATCTCGGCTGCTCATTAAACTCTATTTGCCCCGTAGCCAGAATAGATTTACGATGTCTTATGAGCCATAATCCCCAAAAAGTAAAGAGGAAGCTGCTCGCATTGGACCATATCCGGATAGACGAACAGGACCGGATTTTAGTTTACGGTACGTAACTTATATGCCACAGCCATTCAAGCCCACAAAGGAACAGGTGCGCGCGGCCAGGGGCAGATCGGTCCCCGACGTTATTGCGCCGGGGCTCAAGGTGCTTTTTTGCGGTATCAACCCCGGTCTTTACACGGCTGCGGTCGGGCATCATTTTGCCAGGCCGGGCAACCGCTTTTGGCCCGCGCTGCACCTGTCGGGTTTCACTCCGAGGCAACTTTCCCCGTTCGACGAAGAAGAATTACTTAATTATGGATACGGGATTGTCAACATCGTGGGGCATGCTACGGCACGGGCCGATGAACTCACGAACGAAGAACTCATCCGGGGCGGCGAAATCCTTGAGGAGAAGCTTCGGACCTTCAGGCCCGGTTTTTCCGCGATCATGGGACTTGGCGCTTACCGGCTGGCGTTCAGGCGGCCGAAAGCCCTGCCGGGACTTCAGCCTGAAAAACTCGGCGGAATATCTTTCGCGTGGGTTTTACCCAATCCGAGCGGTCTGAACGCCAATTACCAGATGGGAGACCTCGTGCGCATGCTGAAAGAACTCAAAGCCGCCGTGGATAGCGAGCGTTGATTTTCATTGAAACAGCCTGTTCTAAAATGTTTTTCTCCGCGCTCTCTGCTTCTCTGCGGGTGATTGTTTTTGTCTTTACGATCAAAGCCGATTGAAGACTTCCCTCAGATGGTCAATCCAAATACCGACGATCTCCGGATATTCTCCTGTCCCCTTTAAAACGGGTTCGACGGTGAAGCCTTCCCTGCCGAGGATAGATTTCCAACTCTGCGGTTTGTCACCGGCCATGTCGTTCAGGGCGTGGTCCCCGGCCACGGCCATAAAAGGCATCAGGTAAACTTTCCGGACTTTTTTCTCTTTGAGTTTGGGCAGAATGTCGTCCATGCCCGGGTAGCCTTCGACGGTGGCGACGAAGACATTGGGATCGATCTCCTGCATTGCATGATACATTGCCATGTAAATGGCGTCGGAGGGGTGTTTCGCATTCCCGTGTCCCATCAGGACCACGGCGTCTTCGGGTTTTCTGCCGGCCGGGATATTATCGAACATGGCCTTTGCCGCCCTTTTGATATCTTCATGGGACGACAACAGGGGCCACGCGACTTGAATCCCTTCGAAACCGCCGGCCATTTGCCCGAAAAGGCGGGCGTTCTGGTTGAGGTCGTGAAATTCCTTTCCGGGAATAGTTTGCAGGGAGACCACCGCGACATGGGTGAAGCCTTCGTCCATGAGTTGCGCCAGGGCGGACGCGGGGGAAAGAAACACCTTGCCTTCCGCGGCCAGTTTGGCGCGAATAATACCGGATTCGAACGCCCAACGCGTCTCGACGCCAGGGAAACTCTTTTTGACTTCCGCTTCGATATAAGCGTAAGATTTCTGCGCTTCAGGGACGGTTGTCCCGAAAGCCACCAGTAAAATGGCCTTCTTAGGAGATTTTGCGCCCGGGGCCGCAAGGCATTGAAGCGTCCCGGCCGGCAGCAGGAAGACAGTCAGCAGCAGCGCACAAAGGCTTTTCTTTTTCATTCGAGGCCTTTCCGTATTTGATCGCGTTTGGTTTGGTCCAGCAGGCATCCATCCGGATTTCGTTTCCCTTCGTACTTATGGGAACCAGCCGGGATTTATATGATTTGAGAAAGGGAGTCAACCGGCATATCCGGTCCTTGGCAGGGGAGTCGCTCGATTCGTATGCTCAAGAGGCAGGGCTGGTAAAAGCTGGCAAAAGAGGGGAAAAATGCAAGAGATCGAGTTTACGCATATTGAAGGGCTAAAGGTCGGACATGCGCAAGACCTGGAAGCCGCTACCGGATGCACTGTTATTATCAGCGAGGAAGGCGCGGTGGCGGGCGTTGACGTAAGGGGAGGGGCCCCCGGAACGAGGGAAACCGACCTTCTGAATCCCGTAAATATGGTTCAGAAGATACATGCGGTGGTTCTGGCCGGAGGCAGCGCGTTCGGATTGGATGCGGCATGCGGTGTGATGCAATTTCTCGAGGAGAGAAATATAGGCTTTGACGTTAAGGTCACAAAGGTGCCCCTGGTGAGTGGGGCCGTGCTTTTCGACCTTGAGATCGGCGATTGCAGGGTGAGACCGGACAGGGCCATGGGATACCAGGCGTGCCTTGCCGCCGGCAGAGGCAGTTTGGCTCAGGGAAATATCGGAGCCGGAACGGGGGCTTCGGTTGGAAAGATATTCGGAATGGGCAGGGCCATGAAAAGCGGGCTTGGCAGCTTTGCCGTCCAGGCCGGAAACCTTAAGATCGGGGCCGTTGTCGCGGTGAACGCCCTGGGCGATGTCATCGACCCTGCCACCGGAAAAAGGATCGCGGGATTGCTGAATGAAGAGCTGAAGGACCTGGCGGATACGGAGGAATGCCTCATACGGTCATGTTCGGAAAAAAAGGATTTTTTCAACCGGAACACGACGATCGGCATCGTTGCCACGAATGCGGCACTAACAAAGACCGGGGCCGCCAAAGTGGCTTCCATGGCGCAAAACGGCTATGCGCGGACTATAAGGCCCGCTCACACCATGTTTGACGGCGATACCATCTTCACAATGGCCACGGGTCGTGTCGAGGCCGATCTGACGGTCGTCGGCCTTCTGGCAGCCAGGGTAATCGAAAGAAGCGTCGTGGCGGCGGTATTGAACGCAGGCCCTCTTTGCGGCCTGAAATGCCATGCCGATCTTTAAGGCCTATCAGCCCGTCCGGTCGTTTTCGGCCGCCCTTTTGGCCTCAACATACCGGGCCGCGGCCAATGCGGCAATGCAGCCGTCGGAAGCAGCGATCACTATCTGGTTCGCGTATTTTTGCCTGAGATCACCAGCGGCAAAAATCCCCGGAACGTTCGTCTCACATTTTTCATCCGTCAGTACGTAACCGGCCGCGTCGGTTTTCACCTCGCGGGGGACAAGCGAACTGTCGGGCGAAAATCCGGCAAAAATAAAAACTCCGTTAACTTCAAGTTCCCCTTCATCACCCTGTTTATTTTTTATGGCGACCGAGCGGACTTCAGTTTCATCGGCCTTGATTTCGGTGACGACCGTATTCAGAACGAGTTTAATCTTGGGGTCGGCCAGAACACGCTTCTGGAGAATTTTGCTCCCCCGGAACTCATCACGCCTGTGGATCAAGTAGACGCGATCGGCTATCCTTGCCAGGTAAAGCGCATCCTCGAGCGCCGTATCGCCGCCGCCCACCACGGCGACGATCTTATTCCTGAAGAAAAATCCGTCGCAGGTGGCGCAATAGGAAACCCCTTTGCCGAAATTTTCGACTTCGCCTGGAACGTCGAGCTTCCGGGCTTTGCCGCCCGTTGCGATTATGACGCTGCGAGTTTTCAGGATTTCACCGTTTTCGAGGCGTACGGAGTGAAAATCCGCCCCGGACTCTACCGCTGCGACCGCTTGCGGCAAGATTTCCAGACCGTATAATTTGGCGTGCTCCAGGAATTTGTCCGAAAGCTCAAATCCGGTTATGTCCGTAAATCCAGGGTAGTTTTCAACCCCTTTCGGAATGGCGACCTGGCCGCCGGGAAGGCCTTTCTCGATTAAAACGGTCTTCATGGCCGCCCTCAAAGCGTAAATTCCGGCAGACAAGCCCGCCGGCCCGCCACCGATGATGATAACGTCGAAGATTTGTTCGGACATTCTGATTTACCTCTGTGTCTTTTCCTCTGTTTCGTTGGAAGCCTGGATCGCGCAGAGCAACCCGGCCGCCTGCCGGGTTGGCAACCGCCATGGGCGTTCGGCCACACGCGAAATGCATAAGTTAATGCATAAGTTACAGGATAGATATTTATTTTATGATACGCAAAATGCCAAGGATGAAAGGAGCCCCGGATCGATTTTGTCAAAACGAAGCGAAGGCAAAGGTCCACCACGGAGGCACAGAGGACGCAGTGAAATAAATTGAAAAACAGACCAGGCTAAGAGTCGGGTTTCGGTTATCCCTATGCCCCTTTGCTTCCTCCGTGCTTTCTGTGATTCTGTGGTGAATGCCTTCAAATCCGGGTTGTTGCGCGCAAGAGGCATTCTTCAGCTTTTCGCGAAAACCCCTTCTGCTTATAGACGGCGGCAAGCCGCTCCCAACTGTCCGGCTCCAGGGCGCCGAAGCGCCGGGCTGTTTCGAAAGCGACGGCGGCGAGTTCCATATTTCCGAATACGAAAGCCTTCGTGCCCATCCACTCCCAGCTTTTGCAGGCATCCGCTCCCCGGGGCGCCGAGGCGTTTATCAGTTCAAGGGCCTCCCCGGGCCTGTTCATGCAATACCAGCTATAGGCCATGTGGAGCAATAATTCCCTGGGATTGGGCAAAGGGTCCGTGGAAAAAATCATGGGTTTATAATTCCTGCCCGAGACCTGTCGGAAAACTTCGAGCGCCTCGCGATGTTTTCCCATCCTCTGGTAAATGATTCCCATATTGAAATTGTGGGCCGGGCTGCCGTTAATCAGGCTTCTGACCTTGGCCAGATATTGGGCGCTCGTGTCGTAGTCTTCCATCTCGAAGGCAAGTTTTGCCAGAATAAGGTAACCTTCCGGAATAAGATCCGGATTGGAGTTTTCCTGCTTGAAACGCTCCAGGGCTTTTTTCATGCTCTGGATGGCCTCCTGTCGCATTCCGAGAGGCGCGTAAGTCACGGCCATGAAAAAATGAAGCGCTCCGTCGTCCCTGCCTTCCGCCCTTTCTCTTTCCATTATGGCCAGGTTGCGCCTGTTCTTGGCCATTCGGGTTTCTTCGTCCATATACCCCGCGTGCCGGATGGCTATATCCACGTCCACCAGCTCAAGCCCGGCCCTGGCGGCGCTGGGAAATATCTGCTCGTGTACGCGCCCCTCGAAGTGGAGTTCAGGGATAAGGGGGGTACAGCGCAACTGCAGGCAACTGGAGGGGGGAGAGTCGGGCCGATGGTTTTCCAGCACGAAGTAGAAGGCCTTTCTGCCGTCGAATTGCCGTTTCAGGGCTTCGATGCGGAGCCCGTTTTCGGGAGTGATCCTGTCGTCCGCGTCGAGCCACAGATGGTAGCTTTTGCCCGCCTTTGACATGGCGAAATTTCTGGCGGCGGAAAAATCGTCAACCCACTCGAAATCATAAACCCCAGAGGTAAATCGCAATGCGATTTCTTTCGTGTTGTCGCTCGACCCGGTATCCACGACGATGATCTCATCGGCAAAAGAGTGAAAGCTTTCCAGCGCGCCGGCAAGATGTGCCGATTCGTTCTTTACGATCATGCATACCGACAGGCCTGCGGACTTAGGCATCAATTTTGACTCCGGGAATTGTGTTTTGAAGAGCATGTGGCCCGGACCAAAAGCCCGCTGCATCGTTCCGGGTCGTCAGGGCATTTAAAGAGCAAACCCGGGATAAATATAGCATATTTCAAGCCACATCGAGCAGCCTGCCGGTAGTTGTTTCATCAATCACTTACGCCGTGCGCCTTCAAATCCATGGCTCACCGATTGTCACAGGTACTATTGATCGAACTGAAAAGTCTTGAAGAAAAGCCTGGACAAGTCCACGCCATAAATCTCCAGGCTTCATCTTCGCGTCAGATACATGACGCTTACGGCTGGAACCATGGTTGGATTTCATGTCGGTCCAAAATCGAACCTATTCAATGCCCGGGAAGCAGAGAAACCATAAGCATTTACCACGGAGCCACGGAAATCGCGAAGAAAGCGCGATGAAACGACAGCTTGGCACGATTTGCCCGCCAAAATATTAAGCGCGTTTTCGGTCTCGATCCAGGAGTTTATTGACGGCAACGGCCAGGTCCCGCATGGATACAGGCTTCATGAGAAGTTGTTTGATCCCCAGAAGTTTTATTTTATTCTCATTCACCGTATCGCTGAATCCAGTGCAGAGGATTATGGGGATTTGCCGGCGAATCGTTAAGATTTCCTTTGCCAGGCCGATGCCGGTCATGTGTGGCATCGTCATGTCGGTTATGACCAAGTCGTAGCTTTCGGGTCTGCCTCTGAAGGCCTCGAGGGCATCAGCGCCGCTGTACCTCGGAACCGCTTCATAGCCCAGGGTCTCGAGCATCTCCTTGACCATATCGACAATGGACTTTTCGTCATCGACCACCAGGACCCGGCCATGTCCGGTCGGAAGGGGCTTCGACCGCTCAGATGCAGGCGCCTGAATTTTTTTGACCCTCGGGAAATACACATCAAAAGTGGTTCCCTCGGTGGGTTTGCTTGAGATGGCGATTGCTCCGGACAGGTCTTTGACGATCCCGTAGACTACGGCAAGGCCCAGGCCGGTCCCCTCATCGGGTCCCTTGGTGGTAAAGTATGGATCGAAGATTCGCTGTTTTACCGCTTCCTCCATTCCGCATCCGGTGTCGGCGACTGAGAGCCTAAGGTAAGGTCCCGGTTCCACATGCGGAGTCCCTCTTGCGGCTCCTTTGCCGACCTCCACGTTCTTCAGGGTGACAGTCAGCGTTCCGCCTTGCGCACGCATGGCGTGAGCGGCATTAGTGCACAGGTTCATGAGCACCTGATGAATCTTGGTGGGATCAGCCAAAGTGGTGCTGTCAATGGTATCCACATCTACGGCCTGGCGAATCTCGATGGTGGAAGGCAGCGAAGACCTGAGCAGCTTGAGCGCTTCCTTTATGAGAAGGCTGACCTGGACCGGTTTTTGTTCCTGGTTTGTCTTGCGGCTGAAGGTGAGAATCTGCCTGACGAGGTCTTTTGCGCGGCTGGCGGAAAGAAGGACCTGCTTCAGGTCGTGGCTCAGCCTGCTGTTTTCCGGGACCGAATTGAGCGAGAGTTCGGTGTAGCCGATTATCGGACTCAGGATGTTGTTGAAGTCATGAGCGATTCCTCCGGCCAGCGTCCCGATCGCCTCCATCTTCTGGGCCTGATCGAGCTGGGCCCTGAGAAGTTTTCCGTCCGTGATGTCAGTGGCGGTGCCTTCCAGGTAGGCGATCTCTCCCGTTGAGCTGTGAACCGCGCGAACATTGTGGGAAACCCATATGACGCTCTTATCCTTCCTGAAAAACTCTGCCTCGAATTCCCTCACCGAACCATGCTCCTCGATCAGGCGGAGTAGATTGGAGCGGCGCTCGGGATGGACATAGAGCTGCCGAACATCGGTTACGGTATTTAATAGCTCTTCGGTGGAATCGTAGCCTAACATATTGGCGATAGCGGCATTGAGGCTCAAGAAATGCCCTTCCAGGCTGACTTGATATATGCCCGTAACCGAATTCTCGAATATGTCCCTGTATTTTTCCTCCGCCTCCGCAACAGCTTTTTCCATGAGCTTACGCTCGGTAATGTCGCGAAAATACCAAACCCTCCCGTAATATTTTCCATCGGATCCATTCATAGGTGCGGAGTAGCGTTCGAAAATCCTACCATCTTTGAGTGTTATTCTTTCTAGACTAGTTTCATTTCGATGGGCATACAGGTAGCCTACTCGTTGGAGAAACGTTTGAGGTTCCCTCACTTTTTCCACAACCGCTTGCAGCACGGGAACGTCGTCTTTCCTTTCCACCAGTTCGTGTGAGAGACCCCACATATCCACAAACCGCTGGTTTGTCGAGACGATAGTGTCGTTTTCATCAACCGCCAAGATCCCATCGATTGAGGTTTCCTTTTGTGTGAACAGCAGGATGTTTGAGCGTTTCAGGGCCTCCTCCGCTTGCTTGCGCTCTGTGATGTCGATTGCAACATGGACTACTCCCTTTATGGCTTGGTCGTGCATGACCGGGCTGCTGCAGAAAAGAAGCGTCCTTCCGTCGGGCATATTGAATTCCCCTTCCTCTATCTTCCCGGTTTCCAGCGTTCTCACTGCCGTGCAGCCCTCACAGGGCTTGTCCAATCCTCGAATCGCCTCGTAACAGTGCTTCCCTCTGAGGTTCTCCGGGGGTTGCCCTATGGCCCTGCCTCTCGTGCCGTTGGCCCAGATGATGCGCATCTCAGGGTCGAGATACTCGATGAAGATTGTCTTGAAACTGTTTAGAATTGCCGACTTCTCCTCCTCGGAGTGTCTGAGGGCTTCTTCAACCCGCTTGCGCTCGGTGATGTCCCGATCCATGCCCCTATAGCCCATAAACTCCCCATCGGGACCAAACACCGGGACTCCGCTGGTCTCGAGAACCACCCGCCGGCCATCCCGATGTAAATTCACATTCTCGAGCAGTGCGAATGGACGCCGCCCCGCAGCGATCTCAGCAAAGATCGCCCCCACTCGCTGCGCCTCCTCCTTGGACATGAGATCGAAAGGAGTGCGTCCGACAACTTCCTCTGGTGCATAGCCAAGGATTTCGCGCACGCTGGGGCTGGCATAAACATAACGCCCCTTGGCGTCCACTTCCCAAAGCCAGTCGGAACTGGTCTCGACCAGGCAGCGATAGCGCTTCTCGCTATCGCGCAACGCTTCATCCGCCCTCGTACGGATGAGCATTTCTTGCTCCAGTTCCTGAACCCGCCGTTCGAGTTCTTCGTAGCTTGGTTTGTGAGTCACTGGGAATTACCTCTCATCGGGCATTCTACTGAAATGAGTCTGTTGGTGTATTTGCTTGAGTTGTTGAATCTATCCATTCCCTGGTTTCGTTGCCCTGTGCGTTTCTTTGCGGAGTCGTTCTCTCACCGCTTCGTTTCCGAGCGCTCCTGAAAGGGATTTCGAGTCAAAGGCCATTCAAGCAAGACATGTGCCGCCTGACCTCATCTGAAACAACCTGGCGTAAAGCAAGCTGCAGATTGGTTTTCCTTTCGACTGCCGACCGTTCCGGCCGCCTCATTCCATTCTTATGGAGTAAATATTTTGACGGGATAAACAATTGCAGGTCCCACGTTTCGGCAGGCAAAAATCTACCCGGCGCATCAAGGAAAGCTCGAGAAAAGTGAACAGTTTTCACCCATGTTCGGCGTCTTCGAGCAGAGTGGTAATATGCGATACGCCTTGCCAATCGATTAGCCCCGGCCGGTAGCTCGGCCCTACCTGTCGAGCCGGGCTTCGAGTTTTGAAAGGCGAGTCGAACCCTGATTCTGTTCCACCACGGCTGATAACTGCCTTACCTGCTCTTTCAGGGCGGATAAATCTTTGTTTTGATTCTCCAACTCTTTCACTTGTTCCTTGAGAGCTGATAATTCTTGGTTTTGCTCCTTTAATGCCGCCAACTCTTTGGTCTGCTCTTCGAGTGAGTCGATCCTTTTCTGCTGCTTTTGCACCTCGTTAAGGAGCATGGCGTTGACGAGATGATAATAGACGGTCTGCGGTTGCCCGGTTTTGAGGTCGTACTGCACAAGATCGGGGTAGACCTCGGCAACCTCCTCGGCGATAAGGCCATACTGTACTGTGCGCGGCCCCGGTTCATATTCGGATTTATAACGGAAGCTGACGGGCCTCAGTTTCATAAGCCCGCTGCTCGCATCTCCCATATCCTCGATATCCTCTTTGTACCGCCGAGACGAAGTGACGGTTCCGAGCTTACCGGAACTGTTCACATAAACAGCAACGCCGCCGCTGCTTGAAGCTCCTGAAATGCCGGCGATATAGGTTGTCTTCTGACCGTTGCCGATATGAATGCTGCTCGATTCTGTTGCCGAAGATGGAGATACATTTGAACCGATAAAGATGTTGTTTTGGCCTGTAAAATTACTGGAACCAGTGCCATATTTACCGGCGTTGTATCCTAGGGCGGTGTTGTTGCTGCCGGTTGTGTTGTACAAGAGCGCATTAGCTCCATTGGCGGTGTTCTCGAAGCCTGTGGTATTGGACTTGAGCGCTTCACCTCCCATGGCGGTGTTGTCGTAGCCTTTGGTATTGTATTGGAGCGCGGCATTTCCTGAGGCGGTGTTATAGACGCCGGTGGTATTGGAAGCGAGAGCTGATGCGCCGATCGCCGCATTGTACCCGGCCGTGATGATGTTGGGATTCAGCGGCCCGGCAGGTCCTGTGGCGCCGGTAGCACCTTTCAGCCCCTGGATGCCTTGCGGCCCCGCAGGGCCGGTATCACCCTTGAGCCCCTGGATGCCTTGCGGCCCCGTGGCGCCGGTATCACCCTTGAGTCCCTGTGGGCCTTGTGGGCCCGCAGGGCCGGTGGGCCCCGCAGGGTTGGTTTCAAAGTCGGCAACGCTAAAGGTCGTATCAAGCGCGGTCCCGGCTGTAAACCTGTCAGGTACTGTCGGCATCGAGACCTTGACCGTTCCCGCTCCGACAATCTGGGTCGCTGTAATCGTTGCGTCCACGCAGAAGCTGTCCCCTTCCGGAAAGGGCAGCGTAGCTCCTCCGTAAGTGAAAGTAACCGAGTTGGAAGCCGTATTCAGGTTTGCGGTAAAAGATCCCTGCACCAGATTCGATGAGTGCACCTCAACCGATGATGCAATAGAATCAATGGTCGCCATGCTGCTGTCGAATTTGAGGCTGAATTGATCTCCGGACATAAGATCTGACAACGCTGCGTAATTGCTTTCGGTGATGCAAAGCATTGCATGTGACGTACTCCCGACCTCTAGAAGACCCGGAAGAACGTAAGCGGCCGGGGTTATTGTAGTCGGAGGAGGACTCGGAGGCGAAGGAGGCAAGCTGCCCGGCCATCCCGTGGAGGGTAGAAAACAAAAAACTCCCAACAACAATACTACAAGGCCACCTGAAGTTTTGAAGTTCTTCATTGTTCTTTCCTTTTCTAAATCAGGCCGGAATTCTTGCTGGAATAGTTATTACGAATGATTGTTCAAAGTGGCCCGCGACAAATGCCGGATCGTTTTCGGAGCCGCATTCGGTCCGAAGAAGCTTTTGAAAACCCCGAGCCATAGTCCCGGGGAATCATACGGTATATGAATCAAAACGCAAGTGTAAAGCCTATCACCATTTCGAGGAGTCCAAGGGCGCCTCCATCCGTTACGCAGGCGCCGGTTGCTTGTCCTCAGGCGCAACAGCAGCAAGAGGTTCTTTTGCCGGCAATCACGACAAGTATCGAGGTGGATTTATATAGTAGGAAGTAGGATCGTGATTGTTAAACCTACCGAGGCGAAGCATTGGATATTTGATACGGATTATTGAACGACGTTGCCGGTTTGAAGATTTACAGATTCAATTGGCCACCATGTACGAATGGTCGTTCCTTCACCGGGAGTAGACTTGATCGCGAAGCTTCCCCCGGTCAGTTCGGCCCTTTCCCTCATGCCGGTAAGTCCAAGACTCCTGGCTGTGCTTGTCTGGAGGATAAACTCCGGGTCCATTCCCACACCATCATCGGAAACGACCAGTTCAATCCCATCCGCAACCTTTGAGAGCGAAATGTCAACCCACTCGGCTCTGCTGTGTTTGGCGATATTGTTCAGTGCCTCCTGGGCGATTCTGAAGATGCAGACCTTCAGGTTTTCTGGGATTTCCTCCTCTATTACTCCAGTCTCAAGCTCAATGTGTCGATCCGGATAGAGTCTCATGCATTCCCGGCGGAAATACTCGATTGAGGCAATAAGCCCCATGCTGTCAAGCATCGAGGGCCTCAAACCCATGTAGATGCTCCTGGTTTCCTCAATGGACCGTTGGAGGATAGGAACAAACTGCTCCAGGTGCTTAAAGGCTGCGCTCCAGCACCCTTCATCCCTGTCCTTTAAAGCCATCTCCACCCAAAACTTCATCGCGGCAAGGGTCTGTCCGATACTGTCGTGGAGTTCGGAAGCAAGTCTTTTCCTCTCTTCTTCTTGAGCTGCTATAAGCCGCGAAGGTATTTGCCGCATTTGCATGTTGGCCTTCTCCAACTCCGCCGTTCGCTCCTTGACCCGCAATTCGAGTTCATCCCGCGCCTTGCGCAGTTCCTCCTCCATCCGCTTGCGCCCGGTTATATCCTGGACCGTTCCGAATCCACCCAGTAATGTACCTTTCCCGTCGAACTCCAATTCGGCCCTCTCCCGCGCCCATACTACCCTGTCGCCGACCACAATTCGGTGCTCGATATCATATTTCTCGCCAAGAAGAGCAGCCTTCCACTGCCCGTCAACGTAATCCCGATCCTCCGGGTGAACACGGGCCAGGAACATCTCATACGTGAGCGGAGTTCCTTTCTGAACGCCAAAGATCCGGTATGTTTCGTCCGACCAGATCAGTTCGTTGGTAAGCACGTCCAATCGCCAACTCCCGGTTTTGGCGACGAACTGAGCGCGGTTCAGGTCTTTTTCGCTGTCTCGCAGCGCCTGTTCCATCCGTTTGCGAGCGGTAATGTCTTCTACCAGGACCATGAAATGGATTGGATCTCTCTTGGCGCCACGTACCGTCCGCGCGGAAACAGATACCCAGATAATTGAGCCGTCTTTCCGAATATACCGCTTTTCAAGCCGGTAATGGTCGATATCGCCCGCAGTCAACCGTCGGTGGAGTGCTACATTAGCCTCAACATCATCGGGGTGGGTGAGGTCGGTAAACCGAAGCGAGAGGAGTTCTTTTTCCGAATATCCAAGCATTCTGCAATATGCCTCGTTGACGCGCTTCAGACGATAATCCAGGCTTGTAAGCACAGCCCCGATAGGAGATTGATCGAAGCTCAGCCGGAAATGCTCATCGCTTTGCCTCAACGCCTCCTCTGCGCGCTTGCGTTCATTGATGTCTCTGGCGTCCGCCATTAGAAAAGCAATGCCGCCGGATTCATCCTCCACGGGTTTCAGAGAAAAGTCCACGTAATGGAGACTTCCATCGGTCCAGGGGTAGTTAATCTCGAAACGAACGGTCTGCCCTGTCGAGGTCTTCTTTATGGCCTCACGCAGTTTTTCCTGCAGTTCCGTAGAATGTGTGCACCAGGGAGTTTCCCAAAAGGGTTTGCCAATGATTTCCGCCCCGTGGACTCCGATTAATTGCAAAGCGGATCTATTTGTCTCCATGATCCTGCCTTCGGTGGACAACAACCAGGCAAATTGGAAAGTCTGGTCGAAAATCGCTCTGAATTTCCGCTCTCTTTGTTTTAGAGCTTCTTCCGCCCGCTTGCGTTCGTCCAATTCACGATTCAAAAGCCTTTTCTTGCCGGCCATGTCGGCAATAAAATCAGCGAAAGCTACGTTGTAATCCAAAATATTTTCGACTTTTTGTCGGCTGAAGGTGGGGATTCGGTCCAGGGCCGCCAGATAGGCGGAAAGATCGTAGCCGAATTGCTGGGCCTGACGTATGAAGAAGTCGCGGTCAGGTGATTCACCCTCATATAGGAACTGCCCCAGAAATAACGTAGCTAAATGCTCACCTTCGACAAGTATTGGCACCCCTATATCCCACAATCCATTCTGACATTTGTAGGCACAGGGCTCCCCATCGCGAATATGGTTTTTAATATAACGGTCGCTTTCGTCACAGCGTTTTGCAGAGCCGGCATGAGCGCGATGGAACCTGGCGCAGATGTCTTGCCATCCCACGCTGACCAGAATCACACCGCTCATCGCGTCAATGATGCCGATGGGCATTCCCGCGGCCTTATAATGAGACTTCGCAAGTTTATTGACCTGCACCATGTCGACCAGATCGGATAAAGTATTATTCAAGCCGATTCCTTATCAGAGCCCCCGGTAATCAAGACTATGCATTGATCGAGTGTTATGCATACGAACCGATTTGGCATGTTGGTTTCCGCCATTGAAAGCAACCCCGGACCACCTGTAATAACCAAAACCATACTATTTTCCAATCGAATATGCAAGTAATATGTCGATAAGACTGGTTCTTTTTCGAGACACATTCGTCTCCAACGGTGATGGCTCCTCGGCTCGGTGTATGCTCGATTTGTTATGAAAACTCTTTTAATCCAAGGATATCCGGTTCAGTGAGTCCGAGAGAGGGGGATCATTATGCATCCCGGCGCTGTCGCGGTGAGGTCAATAGCAGAAGACGGTAAAGTGGGCCGGATGCGTGCGATCCGGATGACCGGTCCATGAAGGCCCGCAAATGTGACGAACATGAAAGGTTGATCGCGCCTTTGTGAAGTCAACGATCAGGAGAGCTATCTTCGGCAGCCCATTGGGTACAAAGAATAGGTAGTAGGGTTGCCAACGCATAAGCTCACACGTCGCCAGAATGCCCAGCGGCCTGGCAGTCGCACGCAGCACCTTGTTGCGCAACGGTCCCGCTTGATGCGAGATCGTGAGATTCCGAGAGGTGAATAAACTCTCGCAACCTTTTCGACAGAATAAGGGCGAATGTCGCGTTAGATTGCAGATTCTCCTGTACTCTAGATACCTCTTCCAAGGTCATTTTTCTATTTTGTAGCTGAGCGCCTGATACTTCCGACCGAAGATCCATAACTCCCTGGTAAAATCCAACCACCCGTTCAACAAATTTTTCTTCGTTCTCCTTAAATTCACCACATTTCTCTATCACTTCAAGCAGAGGAATCTTGCCGGCATTCGAATCAAAAATCACACGAGACGGAAGCTGGATGAAGCGAAGCAAATCCTCTGGGTCTATTCCATCTGACGCCTCATCGTTGTTTCCGATGTCTAGAGTTAGTTTATAACTCTTTGCTAAAAGTACGTTACCAAAGATCCCTATTTCTGATGCTAAAGCTCGTGCTAGTCCTCGGGCGTCTTGTAATCTTTCTTTCAGACTCTTCATCAATTCCGCCCGTGCATTGAGATGCTGAGTGAAAGCGATACTGCACAAGCCGAATAATGCTCCGAAGCCCATGGTAAGCGCCTGGGTATTGGGCGCCTTGACTGCGAGCACAATTAGCCCAATGACTCCGAATGACAGGATTCCGAAAAGAACCGCGGTTATTCTCTGCATCATTCAGCCTCCAAATTCACGATAACAAGCAAGCGCCTTGCATGGTGACTCCCAAAAAACCCAGACGTGATATTCGTCTGGTTACTTGCATCTTGACTCGCAATGAAACGGGGGCCAGGCCTTGAAAAAGCGCAATGAAACGGGGGCCAGGCCTTGAAAAAGGAATTTGTAAGTTTTTCAAACTGCTTGACCAGCCTGCATTCAAGATTGCAAAGGACCTCTCTGGACTGCTGTCAGGCGGGACGCTCGTTCTCATTTCACTCAGGAATTTCATGACGCCCCATCTCCCCAATTTTTCCTTCTTCAAGACCCTTTTCTTTTACTATGCTGGTTTACCCCGATGCTTTCAGCCCGACCCCAAGGGCAGGCACCAAAGGCTGACTGTTAGGCGGGTTCCCATAACTACCTTCGTTGGAATACCATCCGGTAGAGCCCGCATGCCCATTCAAAGCCGGCGGAATGTCTTTGCACTAAGCCGGCCTCATCAAGCCGCGCCAGCTCCCTTAGTGATAAGTCGTTGAGATCTACCTGAGCAAGGCTTTGTCCGGTCACGCGATTAAGTTCAGCTTCAACAAACTGGAGATAGGATCGGACCAGCCCTTCAGTTTCCGTTCCTTGACGCACAAACTCCTCCATCGTCCTTCCGGTGCTCAGCCAGTGGAGGCCGCACTGAAGCAAAAAAGGTTGCCCTCCAACGAACTCATATAGAGCGTCCGCATCCCGGACGCGGATTGCTGGGAAGGCCCTTCGTATCAATGTCTCGGCCTCAAGTCGCTCGAAGTTCGTCAACCTGACATGAGCACCCACATTGAAGGGAGATCCGAGGCGGTCATCGATAAAGCGATGTGGTGGCAGGTAACTCGCGATGATGATCGGGATCGACTGGACCGCACTCTGGGCACGGGTACTGACCAGTGTGCGGAGAACCATCGCAAAGTCCTCCAACACACCTATGCCGCGAAGCATATCGAGCTCATCAAATATGAGTGTCGACTCTTCCGGGATAGTGCTCCAATATCCGAGGAGGGCCGTAGATGGGGCTTCAAGAAAATCGTCAGCGGCTGGCTTCAGACATTTCTGGTATTTGTATCTCTGCTCCATCATCGGTCTACTTATTCAAGGTTTTTGCCTAACAGTGCCTATACAGTCTTGATAGAACGGCAAACACAACCATTTCTGTATAAGAAGTTATTCAACTTTCCTGCTCATTCAAATAACGGGTGTCATTTCATACTCTTGGGGTCTTGCCTTTTTAGAGGCATTCCTGTTTATCCAGACCGTATAAACCTGTTCATACTCTTCGACCAGACTTCGTACCGCTTGTAGTGCGCCCGTTCCCTTCTCTGGCCCCCTTCGATAGCAGGGCCGACAGAGGGTAGACCAAGCTATGCTTCTGAAGCGAGACAGATAGCCAAATCATGATCCCCTGCGTATGAATTGGTACTAGCAGGATACGATCATATTGAGATGGCGTCAATTGGTGATGTCGACTTCGAATGCATTCGTGTTGACGGTGCGGACTCCGGGGACACTTGTAAGACTTACAAAACCTGGCTGACAGCGACCTGCAGCAATTTTCAACACACCTTGCCAACTTGTTGATTTTACTGAGAATCAATGTATGAAACAGAAGTGTGGGTATATTTGGCGCCTCATTTTTCAAGGGTTAGGACAGATGTACAACTTTTAGGCGAGTCTCATTCAAGCCCAGCCGCCACGTCCTCGGACGCGGTTTGAACGAGAATGAAACTTGGCAAGTTTCATAAGAGTTTCATTTGTGTGCTTCCATGGTCGAGAGGGTGGCAACCAACGGCCGAACTGGCATTTCGACAGAGACAAAGCGATTGTGCACTTCCCTGGTGTCGAAATGCTAGACGGCGAATTCGACGTTGACATCCGTTACGATGAACTCAAGCTCTTCATGAGACCGGATGCGCCAGTGCTGTTAGCGCAGATAGTGCAGCTTGACTTTCAAAACCTTCTCGGTTCCTGCCGAAACGCTCCCAGTGCGCGATAATGCCCGAAGCACCTCCTGCGAATCGTAATCTGTGCTCTCATACAGCTAATCTGCCCCGCTTTTGCCGGCCACATAGACATAGGCCCCGGCGTCGACGGGGGGCTTGCGCGTCGTCCCTGCGATATCGAGGCGCGGCGCCAGCCTGGAATTGCCGGCGCCTATGGCTTGCGCCCCTTCTTTCAGTCGCACGTTAAAGATGAACCGGGTAGGATCAAAATCCGTAAATTCTCCCTCCGAACCGTTCTGGTCAATAATATTGTAATCGCCGTAAACGCCGGGTTTATCATACCATACCGGCTTGCCGCGCACATACAACGACATCAGGCAGGTCCCGTCTATCGAGCTGCACACATTGTGATCCATGGTGACGCCGCTGTCGAGGGTATCGACGGAATAAGCGTTAGCAATATTATTGCGCACAATGACATTGTTGGACGATGAGCCTTCGTGGCTCTTGTCGAAAACGCCGATCCATGTTTGCCCCCCGGAACCGGAGGAACAACCGTCGAAAAGGACCGTGTTGTTGATGATGACTCCTCCGTGAAGGCTGTAATAAGCTATCCCGTGATACGCATTTGTAATTACAACATTGTTAGTGACGGTTACGTTGTTCCAATCGCTGTCGAAAGCATCGATACCCTGGAGGTATCCCGGAAATTTCAGATTTGGATCGGTTTGCCGAATGACCAGATTGCTGTCGATCAGGATATTTTTGTACTGGTTCGATTTCACACCGGGCTGAATATCTCCGATTTGGCCCTGCATGGCGTCGAGATGTATGCCGTCCCCAAGTGTATTGCTGTTGGTGATAGTGTTATGAGTGATAATGAGATCGCTTGAGGCATAATCGAGCGCGTCGTCGCCGAAATTGTCGATAACATTGTTGGTGAACAACGTCTTGTTGCCCAGGAGGCCAACGCCTGTACGGACGTTGTATATTTCGCTGTTCCTGACGGTAGTGCAGACAGCTTTACGGATGGAAAGGCCTGACCAACGGGCGTTATCGAGCCAGTCCTGTCGGCTCCAGGCACTGACGTCGTCTTGAGACGAGATTGAAAGGCCGTCCAAAACGATGTCCTCATCCGGGACGGAAGCAACCTTGCCCCCGTTAATTTGCGAGATGATATTCACGCAGGGATTGTAGCCGCTTGCAAGGCTTTGGATTTTCAATCCCTTGAAATACCACTTGTTCGAGCCGTTCACGGTAAGGCTCCTCAAGACGGGAACCTGGCCGGGGGCCGCCATGACCGTCACGAAATCTGAATTGGCGATATTGTTGCCGTAAACTCCTATGCTTATATCGCCGTAATTTCCGCTCATCAAATAGAGGGCGTCACCCGGTTTTACCGGCGCGTTCGGATTAACCGCGAATCCCCACTTGCCATTGGGCAACCGCTGCCAATAAGGCACAGTGGACAGTCGAGGGCTCGCGCCATTGATGGAACTTACCACGGCCTGCAACGAATTCCATGGATGCGCCCGCGAGCCGTCGCCCTTCGCACTGCCTTTGACCGGATCTATGTAGAAAATCTGTTTCGGCGCGGACGAAGGGACCGCACAACCCGGGTAGACCTGGGTGGATGAAGCCAGGGCGGATGTTCCAAATCCATAACTACCAAGGAGAACCGTCATTAGTACGATCCCGGCAAGGATCTTTCTTTTGGTCGACATGGATGTAATCCTTCTCTCCTCGAGGTTGCATTGGTTTGGTTCATTTTGTACTTGAGTTGGATGACAGTGGCTGACAAAGAGCTTAATTACAAATCACACCCGCAACCCGGACACAAGGCAATTTCCGTACCATGCCGGGGGGACATGGGATGATGCAGTTGACAAGACAACGCGCAAGCCGTGAAGTGATCCGGGTTTTTTGAAAATTAACACAATGGTTCCGTAAGATTCCATGGATACTGCCAATGCACGTAAAAAATGGAGAAAAACGCCCAAGTTAGAGATTTATGAACAGGGATTTGCCTCACTGCGGTCAAGTAGACCTTAAATCGGTTTTTCACCTGCAACCCGGCTTTATGAGCAGGAGCCGGGGGAGCCTCACGACCCCTCCCGGCTTGGGTTGTAGGTTAAATGTTGGCTTCGGTGGCTGTGGGTGGGTCTAATACGAAATCGCATTCAAGCCCTCACGGTGTTGGCTTCGTCGTCGGCTCCTCCTTGCCGCCTTGTGATCATCTTGAATGCGATTTCGTATAAGAGATCCGACGATGATCGCTGAACGGGTTCTCCGTAAAGATCGAGAAGCCATTGAAGGGCAGGTGCTATTTCAGCATCATTATGGAGCGTATACGGCTGCCCAGTATCAGGATGAATCGCGCCCGGCGCCGCCACTTGCCCCCCAGTTCCGCTGATATCGAACCCCAGTTTCTTATAGGCCTTGTTTCCCCGGGTTTTGCCGGTATCGGGATACTGAAAATAGAAACGCGGTTTTGCAGAGCCGGTTTCATGGCTCTGCAGGAATTGCTGATCAGACCCCGTTTTGACTCTTTCTATTGCGGACACGAACCCGCATTAGCACAGCACAAGGTAGGCATAGAGACCTGACCGGTACTCTCCCCCGTGGGTTCTTTGATCTCCGCCCACCAACTGAAGGTGGCCGGATCGCATGCATCGTCTCCGTCTGCACCCAGGAAGTCAACTCTCAATATTGTGCATTCCGGCTCACCCGCTTTTCTGGTACATATAGTCTCAGGCGATTTGGACGCCTCCCACGGGCCACAGCTTATGACGGGGACCCCCGTATTTGAAAAGTTTTTCACCGTAAACCCGAAGCCGGCTGTAGCCCCCTGTTCTCCGCAAATATGGGCCGAGACATAAAAGGTGTCCTGATAGGGCGGCGGGCACGATTTACCGACAGGAGGATTACCGCTGCATCCGGAGTCATAAAACCACACATGCCCGTAAAAACCGGTAGCCGTTACGGTTTTATTAGCCACAATATTTACTGTTTGGCTTGGCGGGAACGCGTAACCTTCGTTAAGACCTTGAGAAAGCTTCTTATAGAAATTTACCTTATGAGCACCGACAGAAAGCTTATTGACCGTGTCTCCACTGTAATACCATTGCCCTCCATCGACGTTCCACATTGCGCCGGCCATGTTCGCCGAGTCAGGGCCGATCGTCACCATCAGTGAGCCAAAGGCCTGTATGTATTTGCCGGTAGCCGGCGTGGTTTTGTTTTTTACAATTTTAGTGGTTTGGCTTGGAGGGCTGGTCCACCCCTTTATCGTGTTGAAATATACATGATGGTTTCCAACCGAAAGCTTGCCGACCGTGGCGCCGCTCTTCTGCCATGTCCCTTTATCGACATTCCACTTCGCGCCGGCGCTTACGGCTGCTGCAGGAGTGATCGTGACTTTTAGAGAGCCCGTCGGATGAAGTGTCGCCCCGTTTGATGAAACCGGCATGGGACCGGACTCATTCGCGCCCATTGCCTCAACGCGAGCGGACTCCTTAGTGAAGATCTCGATCTCCCGTGTTGCGCCGTCCGGCCATGTGCGCGTCCCAGCGGCGACAGTCTTTCCTGCATCCATAAAAGACATGAAGGTTCGATCCGCGCAGTCGCCGGATACACAGGTTATCACCCCATCCTGTGAAATCGACAATACCCCTCTCTCGGCCCCCGATGACCCGTCACTAGCGATCCAGGAAGCCGTAAAAGCTCCGTCAGCGTCGATGGTGAGCAAATCCCTCTCCCAGTAAGGTGCGCCGGGACCTGAAGCCAAACTGTTGCCTCGCCAGGTGCCTGCCAAATCGTCCATCGAATAGGAAGCAGCCTGCCTGGCCGCAACAGAGAGCAAAACATCCAGCCCCTGGGCAGCCACGCCGGTCCCAACTGAAACGCTCTTATTTGAAGCCATAAAAGCTTTGTAGTTGCTTGGGCGGCCGGGGCAGTCACCCGAAAGACAGCTCATCACCCCGTTTTTCGAAATCGAGATTTGTCCGGATGCACCGGCTGATGACCCGTTGCTCGAGGTTATTATTCCCGTATAGGCGCCGTCCAGGTAAATCGTGTTGCTCATGGCGACCCACCACGGCGACGGTCCGGAAGACAGGAGGCTTCCTTCCCAGTTGCCAACCAAATCAGCCGTCGAATATGAAGCGGTTTGTTTTGTCAAAATCGTGAGATTGGAAGTGTCGGCGCCCGAGATGTTCGTGCATACGAGGACGGTGTTGCCCAAGTCTATCCGGCACACGGGGGCTTCCAAAGGACTGCCTCCGGCCATCACAATCCCATCGGAAGAAATTGAAAACGCACCGCTGAGGCTGTCTGAATCACCCTTGCTGTTTGTACCGGAACCGGTGAATGTCCCGTCCGGCCCTACTCTGAGCGCGCCTCTTTCCCACCCTGGCGCAGAGCAGCCTGAAGAAAAAGTGCTGTAGTTCCATGCGCCCGCCAAATCGGCAAGAGTTGCTCCACCGGCCTCCAACGCAAATGCAGGGACCAGACAGACCGCGCAGATGCAGATGAACACTTCATGCATAATCGTTAAGAGATTTGCTTTACACATTTCGATTCCCCTTGGTGAATTGCACGAGCGTGAGATTCAACTGCCTTGCTCGATCAAGGCATAAAGTTTCGTTTTTCAGGCTTCCGGAGTGGCCATTTGGCGGGGGGATCATCTCAGGCCGGCTGAGGAATGCGGTGAGCCGAACTCCGGGGGTCCAGATAGTATCGATAACCTCCGTATATTCCCTCTAAGTTCAATTCTGCATGTCACGGACATTATGCGGGAGCCCCAGATTTTCCAGGCCAATCGCATATTACATACCTTTTCTGTGTAATTCAAGAAGTCAACGACATAAGAAGTCAACGCATAAGACCAGGACGGCTTGCCACAGTACGTAATAAAAACGCTCGAAATCGGCGTCTACCCGTAGCTTGGAAAGTTGCTGTATCTTGCCAACTCTTTGAACTCGGATATGGAAACCTGGTTGCAGCCTTGCTGTACAAGGCTGTAGAGGAGAGCTATGCTGACTTTGGCAGCAGTCAATTTACCGGCCTGAGGGATATTCCATGACCGAAGCCATCAGGGGTCGGAGGATAAATTGCGCACTCGGAATGTGATGTGGCTAAAATCATAAGAGATTTGTAATTAATGGGTCTTGCAGAAAAGAGTGCGGGAAAAAAAGGACCTGACAAAAATGCGAGTCTACTTGACCCAAATGCCAGTATGGGGATTTTGTCTGCCTAGAGATCCCGTCAGGGTCAATGCGAACAGAGCCGGGAGTCTGTGGGTCGCGAGTCAAATTCAATGACCCGCGGCCCGCAACCCGAGATTATCGAAAAGGTTGGCACGGAGGAAAAGCGCCTCCGGCGCCCGGGCAAGCACTGATTCACCAGGCGGGTTTTACTCTGACAGCGGCCCCACGCGCCATGTGCCTGCCTTGGTAGAGTTATCGCTCAACAGCCCCGCACAGGACGTCGCCTTCGAGTTGCAGGTCCCGTATCCTCCAGTCAGATCGTAGCCGTCGACCCCGAAGCTCACGGAACCGGGGGCAGCCCAGAACCCCGAAAACGGGAAGTATATCAACTGGCCGTCCACGTTGCCCTCGGCGACGCCGAAAAGCGTGCCGCCATGCTCGAAGATGGCGTACACGTTGCCGCTCGATGGCGTATACCCCGGGGCGGACCATGTCCCTATTTTAGGGCCGGCCCCGGATGCAGCCGACACTGCTGAAAGCGTAGCTGTGCCCGATTCGCTTCCACCGACTTGTGACCAGTGAGCCGCGATGCCCGAGGCAGTTCCCGTGGCGCCAAACTTAATTGTGCCGATGATGGAGATTTGGCCTTCGCCGAGCGAAGTGAAAGTGGCGGAAACATTGTCGTCTTTAATCGTTCCACTGAATTGAGATGCCGCCCCGTCGACGCCGTCGATGGAAAGCGCCTTGAAAGTCGTTGCGGTCGCCACGATCGCTAAAGGACTCTGGTCTTCACCGTTATCGCAGTTCTTGGATGTGCACTGGTATGTCCCGATGAACATGCCCCCTGTAAAAGGCATCCCGAGCACACTCACTGAAGCCTTGCCGGAAACGGCGGCGTCCGTGACCTTCGCCTTCACCAGATTGGTGTAGGTCCCGAGTGGCGTGGTCCCGGCTGTCGTTGTAAGCTTGCCGTTCGAGGCAATCGAGCAACCGGCGACTGTTGAAGTCAGAGACCATGTGAGTTTGACCCCGCTCATCTTCTTGTTGTTCTGGTCAAAAACCGTCGCCGTGAAACTGACGCTCTTGCCCGTTACGACTGTGGCCGACGGCGGAGAGACAACGACCTTGGTCGGCCTGCTCGCCGCCCGGGCTTCATGAACGAGGCCGGCGCAGACAAAGGCGCAAGCAGCAACAAACGTAACAAAAACGCTGCCTTTTTTCATGATAGTCCCCCTGTTCCCTAAAAAACGGGGTTTGAATGGTGTTGGAAGGGTTGCAAGACTCCCAAAATTTATCGGCAAGCATCTCACTTAGGATTAGACAATTCAGAAAGGGGGGAGAACAAGTACGGCTGTTTTACGGATGGCACGGAAAAGATCTCATACGAAATCGCATTCAAGCGCTCACTGTGTGGACCCTCACTACGTGTCGGGTCTGCGCTATACGTACCGCCTCGATGTAATGCGTATAGTCCAGCGCCCGATCTTTTGTGAGGGCGCCCTCGTCGTCGGCTCCTCGACGTACTACCGTGTACGCCTGCGTCGCCTCCTCCTCGCCGCCTTGTGATCGTCTTGAATGCGAATCCGTCTCAGAGGCCCTTTCCACCGTGTTCCAGCTTCGAAGGCCGTGTGGAACACTCCGTAACCCTTCTGCAATATGATCTTTCGAACATTTAATACCTGATTGTGGAAAGTCCACCGGCTATAGGTCCGCCTTGGTGAAATTGCGGGCTGCAGCCGTCAAAATATCGATGAGAAGGTGGGGTGCGCGCGCCGCTTGCCCCAAAAAAGCTATTGCTTGAACGGCAGGATAATATAGATCAGGTTTCCGCTGGGCAGGGGTTCGCAACCCACGGTCCCTCCGTGAATTCCTACGACGTTTTTCACAAAATTGAGCCCGTGCCCGGTCCCGCTCTCAGACCGGTTGCCCGCGCGGAAGCCCTCTTCGAAAACCCGTCCGCATTCCTCATTGGAAAGTGGCCTTCCCGTCGTGAAGAAATTAAACCGCACGCCCGGTTTATCTTCTCCGAACATGTCCCGAATGATTTGCCGGTTCAAAGAAAATAGCTTTTTCGACTGCCCCGAGTTGTCTTCGCTCGTTTCGGCATACTTGAGCGCATTCGAAAAGAAGTTGTCAAAAACCTGGGATATCAATCCCTTATCGACAAAAAGCGTGACCTGTTCGTCCGGAACGTTTTCGATCCGGTCATCGACCGTTATTCCTCTTCTTTCGAATTCATTGGAGTACCGGTCCAGAAGGGGCTGCACTATCTCCGTGCGAAAGTTGCAAGACTGTTTTCTGAGCACGTAGGTCCCCTTCTGGAAATGGTCCTTGCGGAAAAGGGTTTCCAGAAACAGGCTTGTGTGCTCGTAGTGCTTCGATAGGGCCGAGTATTCCGCGCGCAGTCCGCTGTTGGTCTCACGCAGGGTTTCGGAGGCGTTTTGCAGAGACTGCTCCACCGCTTCGCAAACGGCCGAATCCTCGACGATTTTCCTGGTCAGTTGCTCGATTCGATCATAGTTTGAGATCATCTTCCGAAGCTTTATCAGGAAAAGTTTGTAATACATATTCGGCGTAATGACGTTGTGCTCGATATCGGATACAAGCTGGTTTATAAATTTGATGTGATTGATATTCTGCTGGACCAGCAGCTTCTGGTGCAGGTTGTACCCGATCCGGTTGGCGAATTTTTCGAGGAAGAACTGCTTTCGTTCGTCGACCCCTGTCTTGGGCTTGATTTCGAAAACGCCGAGCACGGAGCTTTGGCCAAAAAACGGCAGCATGTTCCCAAGGGCCTGGTTCCCCCGAACTGGAAAGAACCACGACTCTTCGGTCTCGACGGTATTTTCGATCACTACGGCCTTATGGTTCCTGCGCTCCCCGGGTGGGACGAGACCCTGCTTGCTGGTACAGACCAGTTCCAGTTGCGAGCTCTTCCGGTCGATAATATATAATCTGCTGTCCAGGTCGAAGAACTCCTTCGGGACCCTCACGCAGATCTGGTAAAGGCTGTCGATCGTATTGAATTCCTGGGCAAGATCGAAAAAAGTTGCAAACGCCTCCTCCTGCGACCGCTCGAAATTATACTTTCTGTAGTTTTCCTTTTTTTCTCTCACCCTCATATCGATGCAGACCATCGTTTCCTCCGGTGAGATATTCCCCCCCTGTCTGCAGGTGTTGCAGGCAGTTGATTCAATTGCATTCATGGTCGCTCCAAAATCGCACTTTCAAAATCTCTCCAAGATCTCACTTTCAAATATTTGACGCGGACCGGAAGTAAATACGCGGTAAGAGAACTTTATCAATTTCATATAGTTCCCACAATCAGTTTAAGTATTCGTAACCAAAACGTCACGGTGCATGGGACAACGTTTGCCACATTCCGCGGCTCGTTCAAGACCCCCGGCGATTTCGAAAACCTGAGCATCACGGGCATCGTCGAACGGGTCAAAGCCACACAAGAAACCTGACAAATAAACCGGGGCGTTGCCCAAACGCATTTTTGACCGCAAACGACATGAGCGGCAGTCTTTTGGCCGGCGGGCAGTTTTTCATGACCGTAGCCCCGGCAGCGTTTTTTAGCCGGGGGGCCGGTTTCTTTCCGATATGCGCGTTTCGGGCAACGGCCCGGCTCCTCGAACCTCATAGAGTGGCGCCGTGACGGAAACGTTTCCCAGCGCTTTATAATTTTTCGAAATTGAGGAATTTTTCCCACTCTACCTGAAAACCGGCCCATGGGTTGATTTTCATTCTTGACCGGCCGGTTATAATTTGAATTCGGGAAAGACATTAGCTCTTTCCTCCTCGGGAGAGCCAGGTTCTCCTCCTCCTTTTCCTGGCTCTCCTTTTTTCATACGAGTTTTTCAATTGTTTCAAATATTTCGCAGTCATAAAAGATTTCAGCTCTTCTCGATTCGGTTTCTGCACCGCAAGCACCCTGCTGGGCCCTGTACCTTTCGGGGTCGCTCAAATACAGTGTTACTACTTCCCGATTGGGGTCTTGGCCTTATTTAATTCCTACATTGACTGAGTATACTTGCATACCATCGAGCGCTGAAATCCGGCAAAACTACCTGGACAATATGAGAGTACAATGGCGTTAGTGCGTTAACTTTTCGTAAGCCAGGAGTTCCTATGGAAGTTACCAACAGTCATGACTGTGAAAATAACTCCGAGACCCCGGGCGCCCTTTTCCAGGCTGCTTCAGAGGAGAAAATGAGGCTGCATGGAGTATTTCGCGACCGGACCCGGGAAATAAGACGGCAGATTATTTGCGCCTATTTGCGTGTGCTGGATGAGATGAAAGGCCCCATAGGGGTCGATTCCGATCTGCCCTGTTCGAAAGATCAGGTTGCGGAAGCTATTCTGAACGAACTCGCAGACGATCCGGAATGCGATTTGAGGCGCCGTCTCGAAATGGCCTACGTTCAGCTTGAGTCCTTCATTCCCTACAGGGAATATCGCGTGATAGAGGATTTCAAGGATGCAAGCCAGCGCGCGCAGACAATTGCGGACATGGGAGACCCGACAAGCATCCTGAGGTCCGCGCGGATAATGAGAAGGGCAAGGGGGGAAAGCGCTGTCAGGCTGGAAGAAAAAATCTACGAAAAAATGAGTGCGAGGCGCATTCAGCTTCTTAGAGCGCGGGAAAGCCGCTGCGCCTGATCGTCCAGGAAGGCCGAAACTGTCAAAAAAACCTTCCGATGTCCCTGATCTCAAGCATCGGCTTATTGTGGAACCCATCCCAACCGACGTTGAAGACCATATCCGGAGCATTCTCCGGACGTGGTCCATTTTGGCCTTTCTCTTCCAACCGGATTTCGGCGAAACGTTTGGCGCCCCTCCACCAGACGCCTTCCAGTCCGTTTCCAAACTCGATCTTCACATGGTTTTGTTCTTTCCCGAAAACTTTTGAAGACTTGAACCTTGCGCCGCTCAGGGCGAAAACCGGGGCGGGATTGCCCATTCCGTGAGGCTCGAGTGTCTCCAGTGCTCCTACTAGTTCGGGCCCAACCAGGGTCATGGGTAATTTCAAATCGACTTTCCCGCGCGGGATAAAAATTTCCGCCTCGTATTGTCTTGCAATCTCTTCGAAACGGCTTGCAAATTCGTCGATCCGTTGGGCCTCGATCGTCAGCCCGGCCGCCGCTTTATGTCCTCCCCACTTCACAAGCAACCCGGCACACATAGCAAGGGCGCGGTGCACGTCGAAGCCTGGAATGCTCCTGGCGGAACCCGTCGCGATCCCGCGCCGCTCGTCTATCGAAAATATGACCACAGGTGCATAATAGAGGTCCTGCTGGACCCTGGAAGCGGCAATACCGACGACCCCCTGCGGCCACTGCGCGCTTCCCATGACCAGCGTCCTGCCGGATGGAGGCCGTCCTGCCAGCCGGGCACGAATGTCCCCGAGTATCTTCTCCTCCTGCGCCTGCCTTTTCACGTTCAGGTCATTGAGTTCGCGGGCCAGTTCCATTAACCTGGGCTGCCGGTCCGAGACCAGCAGATCATAGGCGATTTGCCCCCTGGAAATACGGCCGGCCGCATTGATGCGGGGGCCCAGGTAGAAGCCGATATGCCCCGCGCCCAAAAGCCTCCCGGCAAGACCCGAGGCCGCTGCCAACTGTGAGAGCGGGGCGCTGGCGTTTGCGTTGATGTTGCGAAGACCGCTCTGCACCAGAACACGGTTTGCCGAGACAAGCGGAACGAGGTCGGTGATTGTCCCGGCCGCTGCAAGGGCAAGATATTTTCCGCCCAGCTTCGGAAGAGCGAGGCCGGCGCCCGCATCGCGCAAAGCCTGTCTCAGGCTGGCAAGAAAAAGAAAACTCAGGCCTGATGCGCAGAATTCCTTAAATAGCGAAGGGCATGCCGGGTGCTTTGGATTTATCAGAACCGAAGCCGGGGCGACTTCCTGTTTCGAATCCGATCCGGAAACTCGCGCGGGGATCTCGTGATGGTCGATCACTATGCAGTCGGCGCCCATGGAACGGACCCGCCCGACGGCATTGAGGTCGAGCGTGCCGCAATCGAGCGCGACAAATACCCGGGCATCGGGATTTTCGGAAACGGCGCGCTCCGGCATCCCGTATCCTTCATCTCGGGACGGAATTATGACTGTGAAATTCTCATATCCGGCCTCCCGGAAAAAAAGCGAGATTTGCGCCGCGGACGTGATCCCGTCGCAATCATAATCGGCAACCACCACTATCTTGCTGCCTTGGACCATGTGTTTGGCCAGCAATGCCGCGCCCTCGGACATGCCCCGCATGGCAAGATGCCCTGAGAGGTCGTTGAGTTTTCCGCAAATGGAGGCGAGATCGAGGTTGCGGTTTTGCAAAATGATGTCTATTACATCCGCAACCGTTGCAGGCGTGCGGTCGCTCAGGATTTTCCAGTGAGGTCGAAGAAGGCTGTCCCGTCCCAAATGCGCCTCCACGCAGGTTTGTGCGGTTTTCAGGCCGGCCCGGGGCACTCATCCATGGCTGACAAGCGAAGGATCGAACAGGTCTGGAGCTTCCCCGCCAGAAAAAAGCCGGTCGGATTTTCGGGTCTCTTATACCATCACGGCGGCTTGGGGTCGAGCACACCGGCGCCGGGCCGAATCAAATTGCACCGGGATGTTTTATTAGGTTTCTTTATAGACGGAGAACTGCTATAAGTGCCGCCATCTTATGGAAGCCAGGGAGAGTCTATATTCCGCAGATAACATTCGAATTAGGAGATAACCGGCAAGAATACTGAAATAACAGACACTATCCGGTGCAAAACAGGCCAGGACGAGCTTTGCTCAATGTGTGCGATGGGATTAAATTCCCTCGAAGAAAGAGAAAACAGGGATTTCCTCTTTCATGCCCGCATTTCCCTTTTCAGTGCTTTGCCGAGTTATGACAAGCGGTCAGGAGTTGCTAGATGGATACTTTCATTTACATAATGAATTTTATCAAGGATAGAAATGTCGCATCGATTACGCCCACTTCGTCGGTAGGCGTAAAAAAAGTCTGCAGCAAGATAGATTTCAGCCGGAACAGTTTGATAGTGGAATACGGCCCCGGGACAGGGGTTTTTTCAAAATACATGCTCCAGAAAATGAAAGATACCTCCCGGCTGATCCTCATCGAGAGGAACGGAAGTTTCAATTCCATTCTCGAAAAGAACATAGACGATCCACGGGTGGTCCTGGTGCACGACAGCGCCGAAAACGTGCTCCAGACCCTGCGAGCATGCAAGGAATCCGAGGCCGATTATATAATCTCCGGGATACCGTTTTCGTTCCTGGACTCCGACCTGAAGCACCGTATATTATACAACACTCATCGAGCCCTGAAGAAAGGCGGTAAATTTCTCGTCTATCAAACCTGTTTTCAGACCAACAATCACCTTAAAGTGCACCTTCAAAAGTATTTTCCGATTGTGAACTCGAAATACGAACTGGCCAATATACCGCCCCTGAGGACATACGAAGCGATCAAAACCTGATCGAACCGCCGGGTCCTGAAAGAATTATAAATCGATTTTCTGAACTTCAGAATCCTGTTTCCTCGGCTGCCGAGGACCCGATCATCCATCGGATCTACGCTTCACTCTGCCCTTCAACTCCTCGAAATGCAGTCCCATTGACAGGTTGCAGAAATTACTTAAGTTTTTTTTGGGAATGGTCCTTTTGAATTAAAGATCGGCAGTGCCTCCGGCGGATTTCCGGGTGGACCCCGTGGATTTCTCCTTTTGGCGGCACATGAGGTGAAAAGATGCTGTATTTTGCTTTATCGATTTTCTTCGTCCTTGCAATCATCGCGGGTGCTTTCGGGTTTAGCGGGGCCGCCGGGTCGGCGACATGGCTGGTCCAGACCACATTCTTTCTTTCCGTGATCGGTTTCATTACGGGGCTTTTCTGGGGCCGGTCGCGCTGGGACAAATTGTAGTCGGAAATCTATTCTCCCCGACCCTGCCTTATCCAAGCAGGGAGCCAGCAGCTTGATGCTCCCTGCTTCTTGTCTCAAGGTCCAAATCACGGGACCCTTCGTCTTTTACTCATTGGCATACCCCTTGCTCAATCTCCTTCGGCGAACAAGTTTTTTTCAAACATCCGCAAAGCGGCGGTAATGGGATGAGCAAACTGAAAACCTCATTTGGCCTCATATTGGCGGCCTGTGTAATCATGGGCCTGGCTCTGCCATATTGCGATGCGGCAGCGAAGGATGCGTCGGAAACTACGATAAAGGGCCTGAGTTTTTCAGTCAAAGGGGGCCGGACACGTCTGATTTTTGACATGGAAGGCGCCAAGCCCAAACAGATCGGCCCCGCATCAACCGATACGATCTCCGTTTTTTTCAATCACGTGAACACGAAGCTCGGCGACAAGGTGATTAAGGACGGCAAAGCCGCTGCAAAGGAGGTCAAATTCAGGCGGGAGAGCGGATTTTTTGAAGTCCTTTTCCGCCGGAAGAATGTGGCGGTCGTTTCCGGCGTGCGGGATGGGAAGAAAGGTCGATACACTTTGACGCTGGATTTGAGCCTCTCCGGCAAATCCGCCGGGACTTCGCCGGAAAGTGCAATGGAGACGCCGGAGAGTTCGGCCGCAAAAGGGGGAAAAACGCCGCAGTCGGAATCAAAAAGGCTTGAGACCACGGAGCTGTTCGGCGCCAAAGCAGCCCAACAGATTAAAAGCGCCATGGCCGTCCTTCATTCGCCCAAATCGGACCAGTCGGCGCGCCCCGGCGGGTCCGATTCCCAGTCCGGGACGTTTTCGGAAACCAGCGCCGATGCTCTTGCTCTTTACTCAAGCGGCAATGACATATTTGAAAATTGTTCCAGAAACCTCGTGCTTTGCGGTCCGCAAATAATCCAGGCATACGATGAGGCGCTCAAAGCCTGTCCCCGGTCTTCGATGGCCCCCCTGGCGATCTACAGGATAGCCCTTGCACACACAATTATGGGGAATTATGCCAAAGCGGACAAACTGTTCAAACAGGTGATATCCGAATGGCCCAATGACCCCGTCGTGCCGCGCTGCTGGTTGAGCATAGGCGATATTTGCATCAAAAAATATGCGTATCTGGAAGCAATGGAATCGTTTCGTTCGGCCCAGCGCTGCGCGGTGGAAAACGACGACAAGGCCACGGCCTTTTATGACCTCGGCAGGCTTTTGCTGATCCTGGGAGTGAACAAGGAAGCCCTGGAGATGCTGAACAACTGTATCAGCCTGGCCCCGGATTATTACATGAAAAAACCGGAAGTTTTTCGATTCATCGGAGAAGCGCTTTTCGGGCTTGGCAACATCGAAAAGGCAAAAGAACCTCTGTTAAGATATGTGAACGACCAGCAAAGCGCTCCCGACCAGGATATGGTTTTGGCCAAAATCGCCGAAATATTTCTGGTCCAGGGGGACTTGGGTGCTGCCGGCAAGATGTATTCGTTCATCGGGAAATACTATACCGATTCGGAAGGAGACCTGATCTGCAAGGTGCGCCGGGGAGAGTTGACCGAAAAAGAGAACCTGGACCGCGCAATTAAAATCTATGACGATTTGTGCGGCAAAGACCTGTCCCCGAGCCTTCGAAGAATAGTCCTGATGAAACTGGCCGCGCTCAATCTGAAGATATCCAACCCGGAGCATAGCCTTGAGCTGCTGGAACAGGCCTTTCCGGCAAAGGACGGGTCCAACATGACCGGCGAGCCGGCGGCCCTGAGGGAAAAAATCCTTTGCGAGCTTATCAGGCAGTACTTTTCCGATAACGATTTCGTAAAAGTCATCCAGTTGCACGACAGATATCGCCGCATTATCGATTCCCTGCAGTCCCAGGCCGCACTGGAACAGATTGCCGAAAGCTTTGCCTCGCTGCAGTTTTACTCGAATGCCCTGGAAATTTACGACAGGATTTTCGCGAAAGGCCAAAAGAAAAATGAGGGCCTTCTGCTCCGGTGCGCTGTCTATGCGTTGCGCCTCAATGACAACGGCAGGGCGTTCCAGTTTTGCAAACCGGTTCAAAACGAGGCCCTGGACCTGAAGAAATCCGAAATACTCGGCCACATTTTCTATCGCGAACAGAAGTACCCCGACGCCTCGAAATACTTCGGCAAAGTTGCTCAGAGTGGCAAAGACTTTGAGCTCGATGACCCCAATTCCGCGGTTGCCTATGGATATTGCCTCTACAAGACTAAAAAATTCGATGAAGCAGTGCCCGTTCTCCAGAAGGCGATGCAGAATATGAAAACGGACGACGCCTTAACCAGGCGCTCGATTCTCATAACCCTTGGCAAGTGTTTCGCCGAGCAAAAACAGTATCAGAATGCGGCTGACGCGATGGAGGCGGCAAAGCAATATTCCGGAGCGGACCAGGTGGACGAGCTCTCATATGAAATTTCGAAGCTCTACATAGCCGCGGGCCAGCTTGACAAGGCCGTACAGAGCCTGAATCAGCTCAAGGGCGCCGAGCATTCTTTCTGGGCCGCGGTGGCCCAGCAGCAGCTCAACACAATCGATATGAGCCGGAGCAGCACATTTCCCTGACACTCAACCGGGCGCGCGATGAACGTATTGCTGATAGAAACGGATTCCAAAGATGCTCAAAACCTCTCCTTATTTCTGAGGGACAGGGGGCATCTATGTATTTTGACCGATTCCACCAGGTCGGCAAAAAACCTGTTGAAAAAGGAATGTCCGGGCCTGGTTCTTCTTCATTTGAACGGCAACACCGCCCATGCGCTGGATTTTTTGGAAACCGCGCAGAACCTCGAGCCGCCGGTGCCGGTAATCGTGCTCACACGGAAGCCCAGGCTCGATGATGCCGTCCAAACCGTCAAAAAGGGGGCCTACGATTTCTGGACAAAACCCTTCGAGCCGGAACGTCTGGCAAAGACAATCGAACTCATGGAGCAGAGCGCAAACCGGGCAGACCCGCACGGGGCGCTCCAGGATGCGGATGACAGGATAATCTCACGCGACCCCGTTATGTGCTCCATCAAGGCCCTTGCCAGGAAAATAGCTCCCAGCAGCGCCACCGTCTTCATCCAGGGTGAGAGCGGGACCGGCAAAGAACTCTTTGCCCGCTACATCCACAATCAAAGCCGGCGAAAGGATAATCCTTTCGTCGCTATCAACTGTGCGGCCCTTCCCGAAAATCTTCTCGAAAGCGAACTCTTCGGATATGAAAAAGGCGCCTTTACAGGCGCCGTCAGGAACAGGGAAGGCAAATTCGAACTCGCGCACGGCGGGACGCTTCTTCTCGATGAAATTACCGAAATCCCCGTTCATCTTCAGGCAAAACTGCTCAGGGTGCTCCAGGAGGGCGAAGTGGACCGTCTGGGCGGCAAATATCCGGTACCGATTGACGTCAGGGTAGTTGCGACCACAAACGTCAGGATCGAAGACCTGGTGAAGGAAGGAAAATTCAGAAAGGATCTCTATTACCGGCTCAACGTAATCCCGCTCAAGATACCTCCTCTAAGAGAGCGGCCGGGCGACATCGTTCGGTTGGCCGAATACTTCCTCGCGCAATTCAGCGAGGATAACGGCCCCGGAACTCACTCTTTTGCACCCGAAGCCCTGAGAAAAATTGCTGATTATTCATGGCCGGGCAACGTCCGGGAGCTTCAAAACGTGGTTCAGCGTGCGGTGCTGATCTCGGATTCGACCGTCGTCAGCGGCGGGAGCGTTATCCTGGAGCCCGGATTGGAAGATTACGCCTCGCCGGCTTCGGAACTTTCCCTGATGCCTCTTTGTGAAGTCGAGAAATTGATGATCGAAAAGGCTCTTTCCACGGTCGAGGGAAATCGAACGAAGGCCGCCGACATACTCGGCATCAGCGTCAGGACACTCCGGAACAAACTCGCCGAATATCGACAAACCATCGCGATGTAGAATGGCGCTTTTCGTGTCAATTCTTTGACCAAATCCGATTCGCAGTCGCGAAACACGCCTGCCAAAGCCTGCCGCTCTCACCCCCGATTGAGTCCCTCGAAAGGATTGGGACAGCTTCGAAGAATGGTACGGGATTTGCTCTCAAAAGGACAAACTCGAAAGGAGCTTGATTATGAGCGATCATATTGTTTTCGACAAGACTCTGCAGATGATCGAAGACCGGTTGAGTCTGAATTCAATGAATCAGAAAGTGATTTCGAGCAATCTGGCCAACATAAACACTCCGGGTTACAGGTCCAAGGAGCTTTCTTTTGAAAACACCCTGAGGCAGTCGCTCGAAGATCAGGTACTTCAAATGGTTCGCTCGAATTCGGGACACGTGGCCCCGGATGAGCCCCTTCAGGCAATCCGGAACCCGGAAGTGGTCGAAACCGGCCAGGTGGATCTGGATACCCAGATGGTGGCCCTTACGAAGAACAGCATTGAATATCAGCACATGGTCGGCATGTTGAACAAAAAATTCACGATGCTGAAAACTGCGATAACGGAAGGAGGCCTCTAATGGACCTTGAGTCTGCGATTCAAATAAGCGCATCGGGTCTCACGGCGAATCGAACCTGGATAGGCGTAATCTCGGCAAACCTGGCGAACATGAACACCACGAAGACCTCCGAAGGCTCGCCTTACACGCGGAAGACAGTAGTCTACGAAACTGTGCCCGAAGAAGGTTTTGCGGGGGCATTGAACACCGCTCTGGGCGAGTCCTCGGAAAAAGTGAAGGTCTCCGACATTGTTTCGGACTTGCGGGACTTCAGGCAGGTCTACGACCCGGGCCATCCCGACGCAAATGAAAAGGGCGTCGTGCTCATGCCGAACATAAACCCGGTCGAGGAAATGGCGAACATGCTAACCGCCAGCAGATCGTATGAAGCGAACCTTGCCGCCCTTCAGACGGCCAGGCAGTTGGCTCTGAAGGCAATGGATATCGGCGCCAAATAATAGGGCCTTCCGCTCCGGGCCCGACGCGCATGGCAGACATATTCACCGGTCGACCTTTCGCGCTCCGTGAAGAGCACACTGAGGGGCTTGCGCGGCAAAGCGGTATTGTTTCTTCTGTGCTACGCACCTGTTTTACGAGGATGGGTCCAAATGCAAATCGATCCGATAATGAAGAATCTATGTGATGGGGCGCCGGGCGCAACGATGCCCATGGGCCATGGCAGCCCTGAATCGTCTTCCTTTGCCGACCAGTTGAAATCTAAAATCGGCGAGGTAAACCAGCTCCAAAACGACGCCGACGCCGCGATGCAAACGGCAACGGTCAAGGGAGCTTCCAACATCCATGAAACGATGATTCACCTCGAAGAGGCCAATATGGGACTGCTGCTGTTATCCAAGTTCCGGAACAAGGCACTCGATGCCTATCATGAAGTCATGCGCATGCAGTTTTAGTCTCCATCAGATATTCGGCGTTCCACCGTGGAGACGCAAAATCTTTTCTTTCGGAACGGAAAATGGACTGCGTCTCACGGGTACGTCTGCGGATGGATTCCGTTGTACTGATTGCCGACTGATACGGGCCTGAAAAGATGAGTATAGCGACTCAATATCTTCAAAGACTTCAAGAATATATCCGGACCCTAACGCTTCCACAGAAAATTTCCTATGCGGGAGGCATTGTCATTCTCGCCTGTGCCGTGGCTTTCATGATCTATATCAACAACCGGACCGATTATGCACCGCTCTACTCCGGTCTGTCACAGGGCGACATGGGAGAGATCGCGCAGGCCCTGAAAAGTAAAAAAATACCCTATCGACTCTCCGAGGGCAGCATAGATGTCGCGAGGGAGCAGATCTATGAAACCAGGCTCACACTAGCATCCGATGGAATTCCGAAGGGTTCGGGAATGGGGTTCGAAATTTTCGACCAGCAGAAGCTGGGCAGCACGGAATTCGTCCAGAAGATCAACTATCAGAGGGCGCTTCAGGGGGAACTTGCCAGGACCATAAATGGTATGAGCGAGGTCCTTGAGAGCAGGGTCCACCTGGTGTTGCCCGAAGAGAGCCTTTTCAAGGAAGACCAAAAACCGCCCAGCGCCGCCGTTGTACTGAAGCTTCGCCCCGGGGCCAGGGTGGGCGACAAGGAGCTTCAGGGCATCGCGCACCTGGTTGCGGCCACTGTGAGGGGGCTCGATGAGAGCCGGATTACGGTCATGAGCAACGATGGGCAGGTCCTCTATAAGAAAGGTCTGGAGGAACAGTCCGCCCAAATGAGCAACTCTCAACTCGAACGCAAGCAACGCATGGAAGACGATATGCGTCAAAAGATCCAAAGCATGTTGGAACAGGTGCTTGGTTCAAATCGCGTGCTTGCGCGGGTTGCCCTTGACCTGGACCCCAACCAGGTCCAGATCGCCGAGGAAACATTCAACCCGGACAGCGCTGTCGTAAGGAGCCAGCAAAGGACAACCGAGACCGTCGAAGGAAAGGACGCCGGCGTGGCAAAAGGCAACCCGGATGTGCCCATCAATATCGACGGCAAGCTTCTGCAAAACTCCCCCCAGGGCGATGGCGCCAAGGGCGGCGGCAAACAATTGAACCGGCAGCGCGAAGTCGTAAACTACGAAATAAATAAAACCAGCAGGCAAATCGTCCAGATGCCGGGCAACACCAAGAAGCTATCCGTAGCCGTGATAGTGGACGGAAAATATGAAACGAAACCCGGCGCGGACGGAAAACCCAAGCAAACCTACGTGGCAAGGACCGCCGAGGAGATGAAGTCCCTGGAGGAACTGGTCAAGAAAGCGGTCGGATACAACGAAACGCGCGGAGACCAGATCACGGTTTCAAACATTCCATTCGTCTCCGATATGAACGGCTCGGAAATGATCAAGGCCGAAAACAGGTATCTTCAGCTACTCAAAAGCTACCAGAAGCTGCTTCTCAATCTGGGCATCATAATACTGGTGCTGATTTTCGTAATAAGGCCCATCATGCGTAAATTCCGCCAGGTCGCCGACCAGTTCAAAGCGCTTCCCGCCCCCGAGACCGGCCCATCCGTTGAACAGCAAATATCCGAGTTGCTTCTGGAGAAACCCATGGACCAGATTTCGGTTCGCAAGAAATCAACCGCCCTGGTAAGACATGATCCCGATAAGGCAACTGAAATAATAAGGCAGTGGCTGAAAGACGAGGTTTAGCAATATGAGCAAACCAAATGCAGGAAAACTGATTGGACCCAAAAAAGCGGCGATGGCCCTGCTCTCTCTCGGAGAGGAGGCGTCCTCGCTGATACTTAGAAAGCTGTCCACCGACGAGATCAAAGAACTAAGTCTCCATATGTCGTCGATTGACGGAGTCAAAAAGGAGATGTCCGACGAACTGCTTAAGGAATTTACCTCGCTCTTCAAGGTCGAAGGCGGAGTCAACGTCGACGGGGACCAGTTCATTCGCAATCTGCTACCCAGCGTGATGAAGGGGGATCAGGTTAAAGATATCATTTCGAAATTGGACGAAACAAAGCTGAAAACGCCTTTCAAACACCTGAGAGACATAGACCCCAAGCTGCTTGCCGGGTTCATCAAGGGAGAACACCCGCAGACGATCGCCATAATCGTTTCCCATCTCGCGCACCAGAAAGCCAGCCAGGTCCTGGCATGTCTTCCCGAACAACTCCAGTTTGAAATCGTGGGAAGAATTGCGAGCCTTGAGACGGTACCCCCGGACTTGATCCAGGAAGTCGACGAGGTGCTCGAAAAAGAGCTGACCTCGATGGGAACAAGGGGAGAACAGATCGGGGGCATCTCGGTCGTAGCCGAAATCCTCAACCACTGCGACCACCGAACCGGAGACAGCATATTACAGTTCCTCGAAGAAACGGACGCGGAACTCGCCGAAAGAGTGAGAAAACTCATGTTCGTCTTTGAGGACCTGCTCCATGTGAACGACCCGGGAATCCGCGAACTGCTGAAGGAAATCCGCAACGAAGAGTTGACGATGGCGCTCAAAACCGCATCCGATGACCTCAAGGGAAAGATATTCAAGAACTTGTCCCAGCGCGCCGCGCAGATGCTGCAGGAAGACATCTCGATGATGGGACCGGCGCGCTTGAGCGAAGTGGAATCCGCTCAGCAGGCCATTCTCACTGTGGCGCGCAGACTCGAAAAGGATGGAAAACTCGTTCTGGCGGGCAAGGACGGCGGAGAATCATTTGTCTAATCTGCTAAAAAAGAATCTCGAACCTGATATAACCGCCTTCGGTTTTCCCATGATTGTCAAAGGGGACGCGGAAAATCTCCCGTGCGAAGTCGAGGAACAACCGGCCGAACCCGAAATTAGTTCCGAGCAACTTTTCCGTACAAAGCTCCTCGAACTTGAGCGCAAGACCCATGAGATCGAAAAGGAAGCCTATGGCAAAGGGTTCGCACAGGGTGAAAAAGACGGCTTTGAATACGGACACAAAGCCGTCCAGGTCGTCAAGTCACAACTCGAACGCATTGCGGAAAACCTGGAAGCTCTTCCAGGAAAGGTTCTCGAAGATTACCGGGAATGGCTGATACGGACAAGCATCGCGATAGCGGGCCGCATCATTGGCAGAGAGGTCCAAACCTCTCCCGAGATAGTGGCCGATGCCGTTAAAGCCCTCGTCGACGAAACCGAAGAACACAGCACTCTTACCGTTTATCTCAATCCTAACGACCTTGAGCTGTTGGAAAAAAAGACCGACTTTGCGCTTAGCCCAACCAGGAAGCACTGCGCTTTGAAACCCGATAAGGGCCTGGAGCGCGGCGGCTGCAGGGTCGAAAGCGCGATCCAGCTTTTGGATGCATCCCTGGCCGGCATCTCTGAGAACCTGGAGAAAAATCTCAGCGGCCGCGTGGCTGCGCCTGGCTCAGCGGGTGGAGCAGATGGAGAGTAACGACTATCTCAGGCTTTGGGGCAGGGAATTTTCCGACTTCGATCCCCGCGCGCTCCTCAACAGGTACGGCAAAATAGTCCAGCTTACCGGTAACCTGCTGGAAGCCGATGGCCTGAATGCCGCGATAGGGGATATCTGCAGAATCGTTCATTCGGAATCCCCTCACCCGGTCCTCGCCGAAGTTGTCGGTTTTGAATCGAACAGGCTGAAACTGAGTCCTCTGACGCATCTGAACGGCGTCCGCCCTGGAAGCCTGGTCCATGTTCACGAAGCATCGAGCAGCGTGACGGTATCCGAGGCGATGCTGGGACGAGTGTTCGACGGCCTCGGCCAGCCCCTCGATGACGGACCGCCGATTTCGTCCGGCGCCCGGTATCCCCTCCAGGCGAAACCATCCAATCCTTTGGAGCGACCGCTCATCGAACAGCAGCTCGATTTGGGGGTCCGCTGCATCAATACACTTCTTCCCATAGGCAAGGGACAGAGGATCGGCATTTTTTCCGGCTCCGGGGTCGGCAAGAGCACCCTGCTGGGTATGATGGCAAGATACACCGGGGCCGACGTCAACGTGATCGCCCTGATAGGCGAGCGTGGAAGAGAAGTGAATGAATTTCTGGAAAACGACCTCGGCCCGGAGGGGATTAAACGCTCTGTAGTCATAGTGGCCACCTCGGACCAGCCCGCGACCGTCCGCATTAGAGGCGCCTACCTTGCCTGCGCGATATCCGAATTCTTCAGGGACCGCGGCCAAGATGTGCTCTTCATGATGGATTCGGCCACCCGGCTCGCCATGGCCGCGCGTGAAATAGGCCTGGCGGCCGGCGAGCCTCCGACCACCAAGGGATATACACCGAGCGTATTCAGCCTGCTCCCGAGGCTGTTCGAAAGATCCGGCAAATTCGACAGGGCGTCCATAACGGGTATCTATACCGTCCTGGTCGAGGGCGACGATATGGAAGACCCCGTCGCCGACACCCTGCGTTCCATTCTCGACGGCCATATCGTCCTCGACAGGGGACTGGCTCAAAAGAGGCATTTCCCGGCAATTGATGTGCTAAGGAGCGTCAGCCGCTTGACGGGCCGCCTGCTCTCGGACAGCCACAAGGCGCTCGTGTCCCGCTTTGTCGGCATTCTTGCAGACTATAAGAACAGTGAAGACATGATCCGTATAGGCGCCTACGTCCGAGGCTCCCATGCGGACACCGATTACGCAATCGAAATGGTTGAAAAGGCAAACGAATTTCTCAAGCAGGATATTGCCGAAAACTGCTCCGTGGAAAAGTCTCTGATCGCCCTGGAGGAACTTTTTCACCAGAGCCCTTAGCCCTGTAAGACAAAATCGTATGCAGGGGTTACCGGAAGCCGAAGTTAATGCCGTTCAGATTTCGCCTCAAATCCCTCATGAGACACCGGGAATTCAAACTGCGCGAAGCTCAGGCAGCCCTGGGGGCGGCGGAGGCGATCAGAATGAAAATCCTGTCCAGTATCGACAAGCTCAATGAAATGGTTAGACGCGAATCGGAGCAGTTCGAACGGGAGCAGGAAAATGGCATCGGAACCTCAAGGTATCTTCTTTTCAAGGGACATCTGAGTTTTCTGGAACATGAATTGCTTCTGCTGAACAGGGAGCTGCAAAAGGCGACGGCAGAGGCCGAAGCACAGAAGCAGGTCATGATAGAATGGGATAGGTCGGTAAAGGCGATCGAGAGTATCGAAACCAGGGACAGGGAATTGTACAAATCGATCCAGTCTCACAAACAACAGAAGCAACTCGACGACGTCGCGGTCTTCGGCGATTATCGGAACCGCAACGGCGGGGGAGATGAGTCATGAAAGTGGGCAAACCGGCTCCCCTGTTGATTTCGATAATGCTTTGCGCCCTTATCGCCGTGCTGGTTATAAAACTCGTGATTACCATTGCCGGCGCTTTTTTCTGCCAGCCTGAAATAACGACTATCTCTGTTCCGGACGCAATGGCCAAGGACGACAAACCGAAAGTCGAAAGCCCGTCGCCGGTTGACAAACCGCCCAAAAGCAAGTCCAGTACCTCGGTAGGCGACTCCTTCAGCGCTCTTCATCAAAAAGAGACCGAAATTCACAAAAGAGAAGAACAGCTCAACGAGAAAGAAGAGCGCCTGGGCAAATTGGAAAAGGAAGTCGAGCAAAAGGTCAAAGACCTGCTGGCGCTTCAGAAAGAAGTCCTCACGGTTCGAACCGAGAAGCTGGAAACCCAGAATGCAAAAGTCCGCGGCCTGGCCAAAATCTATGGAACGATGAAGCCCAAAGAAGCCGCGAAGCTGATGGATAATCTCGATGATAAGCTCGTCATGAACATAATTTCCACGATGACCCCCGATGAAGCCGCGGCGATTCTTTCCCTCATGGATATAAAAAAGGCGGCAAAAATATCCGAAGCCCTCTCGGGCCGATAATCGGAACTCGCTTGCAAACGGGGACAATATGGCTAATATACGTCCCCGGGGCCAAACCCTTATAAACCTTTTTCTTACGATCAGGTTTCAATGACAAATTTCCACCTGAGTGCCTTGCTAAAGACGTTTTTGCTCGTGGTGCTCCTTGCAGCCATGGCCCCCGGCTGTGAAGAAACAGTGGTCGTCCCTCCTTGTCCCGGCCCTCCCCCTGCCCAATACAAGCCCCCTGTCACATACCAGCCCCGTACCGAATATAAACGCCCGGATGCTTGCCCTCCATCGCAGATCCGGCCAGGCGGACCGGCCGAAGTGGTAGAGAAAAGCGTCGGCTACCTGGGTAGCCCCCGGACTATCACTCATGAGATCGGGCCTCTGGAAACCATCTGGCGGATCTCTCGGATGTATGACGTGACGCCCGAATCCATCTATGCCGCCAACAGGCTCAGACCCGGCGATCCTCTGCAGGTGGGTCAAAAACTCGTCATCCCGAACGCCAAAATGATACGCCATGTTATAAACCTCTACAAAAATCCGCAGTGGAAATACATCATCCTGCACCACACGGCCACCGGGAAAGGAAACGCCAAGAGCATACACCTCTCTCACACCGAACGTGGTTTCTGGAATGGCCTGGGCTACCATTTCCTGATCGATAATGGGACCCTTGGAAAAGGCGACGGCCAAATCGAGATGTCCCCTCGGTGGATTCGTCAGCAGTGCGGCGCGCACTGCAAAGCCGGCGGCATGAATGACAAAGCGATCGGAATCTCTTTGGTCGGCAACTTCGACTACGAGCAACCGACCCCGAATCAACTGAAATCCCTTGCATTTCTCCTTTCGGTGCTCCGCGACTATTACCGGATACCCTCCACGAACGTGATGGGACATCGTGAAGTCCCGGGGGCCAAGACCAAGTGCCCTGGAAAACTGTTCCCGGTGAATTCTCTAAGGCAAACATCCCATAGGTAATCCCGGTTTGCACACGCCCGCTCCTTCGTTCCCCCCCTTCCCGCTTCTGGCTCGAATTGTGCTTTCCATAACCGAACCGGCGGTTTGTCCAGCCAATGGTGAATATCGTTTAATGAATGGATTCCTTGATGCTTAAGTACAATCGCGAGTTTAATTCGAATCGGAGCGGCGGGGCCGCCGATATCCGGGCGTCAGAACCCGCCCCCCTCCTTGAACCCGGTCCCGGGCCGCTCGTTTCCATCATCATGCTTACTTACGACCAGCTTGGCTGTACCAGGACCTGCATTGAAAGCATCGAGCGTTTTACTCCCCCGGTCTACGAAATGATTTTTGTTGACAACGGCTCCAGCGACGGCACCCCCGACTACCTGCGGCAGGTGGTGCAAAGAATGCCGCGCGCGAGGCTCGTGACAAACCTGCACAACCACGGGTTCGCAAAGGGAAACAACCAGGGTATTTGTCTTGCCCGCGGCAAGTATGTGCTGCTCCTCAACAATGATACCGTGGTAACTCCCGGCTGGCTGGAAGGGATGATTTCCGTCTTCGAGCGCTATCCTCGCACCGGCCTTGTCGGACCTACGTCCAACATGGTTGCGGGCGCCCAGTTCGTGCCGGACGTTCCCTATCGCGACCTTTCCGGGCTCCTGGATTTCGCCTCACGGCGAACCGGGTCACTGAGGGGGCAGACGCTCGTAGTTTCCACCCTTATAGGGTTCTGCCTGCTGGCGAAAGCATATGTCGTGAGGATGCTCGGCAGCCTGGACGAAATCTTCGGGACCGGTAATTTCGAAGACCGGGACTACTGCCTTCGTGCCGATCTTTCCGGTTTCGAGATGCGGATCGCGCTGGATGTTTTTGTCCACCACGAGGGGCACAAATCTTTCAAAAGCAAATGGGACATGGATCATTGGCTGCTTTCCAATTGGGAGATTTTCAAAAAAAAATGGAAAGTGCCCCTGGAAACGCCATACGGGATGAATTTTCACATCGAGGGCGGGGCCGTCGCCGGCGTTCCAGTCAAATTGGACCTGCCCGATTTGCGCAAAACTCACAGGGCTGAATGCGGCGGGCTGGTTTGGAAGGAGAATGGCCCTACCGGCTAACCGGAATAAGATCGTGTGCGCAAGATTCCGCCCAAAGCGCGCGGGGACGGGCCGTTACCCACTGACAATGCACTGGGAACGCTGCGGGAATGACGTAATGTTAGATTGTCTCAGGACCGGCGCTGTTCTGAATCACTGATGGAGGTCTGAACCGATGCCGCCTTCCACGGGCCTGTCGGTGTGCATGATTGCAAAAAACGAATCGGCAAACATTGCCGGCGCGCTGGAGAGCTTCGGATCCTTTGCGGATGAAATTGTCGTCGTGGATACCGGGTCGAGCGATAACACGAAAGAAATCGCCGCAAAGTTCACCTCCGGAGTCTATGATTTCGAATGGGCCGATGATTTTTCCGCCGCCAGAAACTTCGCCATGTCAAAGGCAACCGGAAGCTATCAGCTCTGGGTTGACGCCGACGACAGGATCACGCCGGAAAATGGTGGTCACATCAAATCCCTCAAACAGCTCTTCGACGGCAAAAAGGCCTTCTATTTCCTCCTGGAAAACCATCGATCCCACTCACCCCCCAATTCCTGCCTGCAATTGCGTTGCACTCCCCTTATTCCCGGACTCCGCTTCGAGAGACGGGTCCATGAACAGATATTTCCGAGTGCTGCCCGGATGGGGCTCGACATGGTGACTACGGACATAGTCGTCCGGCACATGGGGTATATGAGCGAAGAGGTCCGGAAAGCCAAGGCGGGGCGTAACCTGGCGATAATGGAAAAAGAAAGGGCCGAAGGCAGGGATGATGGAGAGCTTCATTTTTTCATGGCCGCCACTTATGCGTTCCTTGAAAACAGACCGGAGGCCGTCCGCAGCATGGAAAAGGCACTGGAGCGTTTCGACAAGGAAAATCACCGTCATCACCTGATTCCGGAAGGCTGCCTGCTTCTGGCGAAACTCGGCCTGGAGATGGGAGACCGTGAAAGGAGTCTCCGCTGTCTTGCCAGGGCCGGCGCCGCAGCCAACGGCAGTCCGCAGCACTATTTCAATATGGGCATCATGTACCAGAAGATGGGAAGACATCATGAGGCGGTCGAGATGTTTCGGCAGGTGTCGGGCAAAAACCACCTGCCCGGTCTTTTTCCAACGGAGCCTCTGCCCAGTCCCTTCCAGTTGCTCCTTCATATGGCTTACAGCCACTATTGCATGAACGACCGGCAGGAGGCCCTCAAACTCATCAATGCCTCCGCCGGACAAGGGTCCGAGGTCGGCAAGAGCTGGGAATGGATAGGCACGAAGGCCTTTCTGTTCAATAATATGGAGCTTGCCGCCGTCGGGTTCGAAACAGCCCTGCGCTTCGGCGCGCTTGAGCCGGCCGGTTGGCGGCGCCTGGCCGCCGTTTACAAGCTGAAAGGCTTGCCCATGAAAGCTGAAGAATGCCTGAAGTGCTCAAGGGACCGGATTTGATACCGGATTTCCGCCGGTATCCGGAAATCAATACCGGATGTCCGCTGCTTGCCGCCTGCCTTCCGCCTCGATACCCAGAATTCTCTTTTTCAGCTCGGCAGGCATGGGAACTTTCCGGTTCTTCCGGTAATCATAGGTGACCAGATGACCTTCGCCCTCGGCGGCAACCTTCGAGAGCCGGCGGCTGACGACAATGTACTTCATCGTGAACCCGGCCGCGCCGACGTCCGAAATACGGGCACCGATCGAGACCACGTCCGGATAGGTCAAGGGCGCCCGGAATCGGCACTGAGTCGAGGCCAGTATGGGACCGATTCCGGTCTCCTCCATGAGTTCCCACATTCTTATTCGCTCCAAATAGGCGATGCGGGCGTTTTCGAAATACCGGAAGTAGGTGACGTTATTGACGTGTTTCAGTGCATCCATGTCCCCCCATGCCACGGGGAACTCCACTAAGACCGGAAAGCCGTCCAGAAGCATCTCTTCCATTTTGACCTTCATGTTGGCGGAAAGTTTCGATGGCGCTTGAATATTAAGAGTTATCAAAGACCAGGCGCCGACCTGAGCCGGTCGATGCTGCCGGCGAAGGACTCCACTATGGAAATCAACCTGGCATAAGCGTCTCCCATGGCTAGAACGAGTTCATGGTAACTGTTACAGTCCAGTTCGTGCATTTGGAGCATGTGGTAGTATTTAAGTATCGAGTCTTCCGAGGAGAGGACGGCCTCCTCTATAGTCTTAAGCATGTCATTAATGGAAGAAAGCTGCCCCATGCCCGACGGTGGGCCGACACACACCCTTGCGGCCTGCTTAAGATGCCGGGCGGCTTGCGAATACCAGTTGATGCTGGCGCTGTTCCTCTCGGATGCCTCCTCCAACTTTGCCAGGACGGAGTCACGCCGATAGGGCATCAAGAGGCCGTCCGCCAGGGCTGGCTCATTTCTGTCGAAGCCGAGCGCCTCCCCCCATAGTATCCGATATACCAGGCCCCGAAGGAAACGCTCCGATGCTGACCCTGGGTCGACCGGAGCATACAGAAGTGGTCCGCTGGGGGCAAAATTTGAAATATATACGGAAAGACCGGGGGAACCAGCCCCCCATAACGGGCGGTATCCCAGCATTTTCTCCACGACGGCTTCTACCGCATCAACGGTAATCGCATCCCTGCAGATCGGATTGTCACACATTTGGTCGACGTGACAGGGCGAGCAGGGCAGTTCCGACTGCAAAACAGCATGTCCCGCGCCGTAAGGCGCGGTCTCCGCATAATAGGCTGTCGAGAAAAAGAGTCCGACCGTCGCCACCCCCGCCGCCCCGGCCAGGTGGATTGTCCCGGTATCGTTACTGACAAGAATGGAGCACTGTCTGAGAACGCCCAGCAATTCGGATATCCCGGTCTTGCCAACAAGATCGATTACGGGAAATTTCAGGTGATTTTGCATCGCTTGCGCGAGTTCTCTTTCGCCCCCGGCGCCAAGCAGAACGATTTCAATTTCGTGACGCCGAAGAAGTCGGTTGGCGACGGCAGCGAAACGCTCGGGCGGCCAAGCCCTGTGAATCATGTTTGCTCCCAGTTGGAAGGCGATCAGTCTTCCTCTTTTCCTGAGGCCGTTTTGGAGCAGCAGGGCATCGCCGTCCCTGACTTCATTCTCATTAATTTGCATATAGCTCCCGGCAGGTTCCATGGAGAGCCCCGCCATCGCCGAGTGCATATCCACTATGTTGAAAAGATTCTCTACCCTGCATTTTTGGGAAGCAAACAGATATTTTGCCGGATCGGATTTAACCGGACCGGTTGGATTATCGGAATTCACGAGGCCGGATTTGGATATTCCCTTCACATTGCGGCAGAAAAAGCCACCGACCCAGTTGTGCGTAAGGTTAATGACGGAGTCATATTCTTCGAGCAGTTCAGGGTAGTCGTTAAGCCTCTGAAAGGCCGCTCTACCCCGCATCGGGGCGACGTCGATCGCGGGAAGAGCCACGAGCCGGTCCAAGAACGACGTCCGGGAAAAAATCCCGCTGAACTCTTTTACACAGAGCAACGTAACGTTGCTCCCGGTCCTCTGTCGTTTCAGCAGTTTCAGCAGAGGCAACGCCTGTACGCTGTCGCCCATGCGCGTCAATTGGATAATGAGAATTCTCTCCACGATTTCCTCCAATGCGAGATGCCAGAGATTAGTGGAATACATCAATCACGGCAATAGTCCTGAAGGCGCTGTGGAAAACTCGGGAGATTCGACCCTCGCCCGTATCATGTCAATATCCCTAAGCCGGAATAATGCTTCGAGTTGTGCGCCATACATCCGAACCGCGTTTTGGAGCCGGATTCCGCTTTAAACAGGATGCTTCTCGTGCGATAATTTTTCATCGAAAAAACATCCCAAAATCATAAAATTCAGAGGATATATGAAATTAGGCAGCTTGGATACTTTTCTGCTTGAAGACTCGTTCTGGCAGGACAAGATGGGAAAGCCGGTGGCGAATCAGGAGTTCCTTCATGCTCTCCTGAAGTACGGCACACTCGAATACTACCACATCTTTTGTCAGGACACGCACAGCAGGGCTCTCTTCCTGGCGCAAATCGAAAACCTGCTTCCGACTGAGTTGCGAAATCGCATAAAGGTCTTTCTCCAGGCAAATTTTATCGACCACCTGGAGAATATGACGGTGGATTTTATGCACCAGGGCGATTTTACCTATCACATGCCTTACCTGATCGAACTGCGCAACCGTCTCGGATTGCCCCTGCCCATCAGCGGAATGACTCATTCCCTCGATGGAGCATGGATGCAAACCCGGTTCATACAGGTACTCCTTGCGCACCCCAGAGCCTACGACTGCATCGTGTGCTCCAGCAACTGCGCCATGGACATGCTAACGCGGGCATTCTCGATCATCGGCGAAACGTTCGCCAAGTCCTTTGGGGGTAGTCTGCCGCCGCCGCCGGAGATGGTCCAAATCCCGCTTGGCCTGCCTGACCGGGCCTTCCAGCTAAAAGACAGCCGGCAATGCCGCGATGAGCTCGGGATACCCGCGCATCACTGTGTTATGCTCTCGCTGGCCCGCTTTTCGCCTCGCCAAAAGATGGATCTCTCACCCCTGCTGGAGTTGATCCAATGGCTTTGCACCCGGGGCAAACTTCCCCCGTTTACGCTGATTTTGGCCGGCGCGGGAAAACGTGACGACCTCGAACTCGCCAATGATATGGTGGAACGGCTCCGGCTCCAGGACCATGTCCGCGTCGAAAGCAATTTTTCCTCTGAAAAGAAAACAATCCTGTATGGCGCGGCGGACATATTCATCTCTTTGTCTGACAACTACCAGGAGACTTTCGGCATCACGATTCTGGAAGCGATGTCTCAGGGCCTTCCCGTCATAGCTTCGGACTTCAGCGGGTATAAGGAACTCGTGGACAACGGCCGCACCGGTTATCTCATTCCTGCTTATGGCAGCATGGATCAGGACCCATGGGACCTGACCATGGGTGTGCTGGACCCATCCACTGCCCGTTTTTACCTGGCCCAGAAAATTGCAGTCGATATGACGGTGCTGGCACAGGCTGTAGTCGAGCTTGCCTCCAATGCCGGCAAAAGGCGGGATATGGGGATAAGGGCGCGTGCCCGTGCAATGCGCTATCACTGGCAGGCAATTATTCCACGCTATGAAGAACTCTGGCATGAACTCAAAAAAAGGGCCATCGCCGCCGGTCCGGATTCCCGGGCGCAGACGTCTCCCACACTCCTTACACCTGGAGTCAAGAAAATTTACTCCCAATATCCCACGGCTTGGTTGGAAGGCACGGTAAGGGTCGCCCTGACCCCCTACGGGCGAGAGCGGTGCGGCGAGCGATTTCAGCCTATTCTCTACGAAGACGTCAATGTCCTCATGGATCATGCGTGCACCGCGTACCTCCTGGCGCAGGTGAGCGCAGGGGAGACGATTATGGAAGGGCTTCTAGTGAAGGCGGCATCCCTTCTGGGCTGCTCCAGGAGAACCGTGATGCTTCACATGGATTGGTTAATGAAGCACGGCTACGTAGCCCCGGTGAGCCTGGGCGGACCCCGGCCTTTTTCAGCGGGATAAGCGCTGCACCGCGTTCATTATCTCGATCACCCTGTGCTCGTACAGATGCCGGTTAAGGGTTTTTCTTCGCGCCTTTCGGGCGGCCTCTTTTCGCTCGCCCTCATGTTCCATGTAGTATTCTATCTTTTCGATGAGTTCTGCTTCATTCCCGAATTGAACCACTTCATCTTCGGAATAAAGAGCCGGAAGAAGCTCACGGCGGTCTGAGAGCTGAAAACAACCCATGCCCGCGAGTTCGAATGTCCTCGGATTTACGAAATCCCCCCCGATGGCGTACGGGTTCATCGAGGAGTGAAGGTTGAGGTTTATTTCCGTATTCCTGTATACGGCGCGAACCTCGGATTCATTTATCCATCGGCTGCCGGCGGTCACGCCGGGGACAGGGTGACTGTCCCATCCCTCTCCGTATATTTTCAGATTATAGGGGGCCAGGGCCCCGAAGACCCTGACGCGGTTGGGATAGGGAGCGCCCATAAAAGAGATCGGGGTTCGGGCGCCGGACTGAACCGGCGGTTCACCAAGGTTATTGTCGAAGGCAACTGGAAGGTAATAGTGGTTATTTGCACCGGCATCGGCCAGCGCCTTTACGAAAGCCCCTGTTTGAATGGAAAAAAAAATGTCAAAAAATGGCGCAATCCTCTTCCAGTACGTTAGAATCCTGAAATCCTCCACTAGCCAATATAGCGTAATCACGCCAAGTTTTCGAAGATCTTCCATGAGCCGATTATTGAAAAGAGGCGACTGGGCAATACCGAGTAAAATATCTGGCTTGTCTTTATGGACCTGATCGACCAGCACTTTCTCCACGGCCTCGACAAAGGCCCTTTTGCAACGGTCGTCCACTGAAGCCATTGCCGTTTGGAATTGATCCGCGAAGGGTGAATAGTCGATGAATGTCGATTGATAACCCAGGCTGGTGAAAGCGGAGGCGGTCGCTCTGGCCACGGAAAGCGATCCCCCGGCCAGCGGACCGGCAATCAATGTTCTCATCTCTCGCGCTCTCGTCGCGACAAGCTCACGCGCGGTGATCCATGATTCATATTCTCAGGCTCACTGTCACTCCCCGGCTCCTTTTTGCCCCTCGGACACGCGGCCCTCGGCTGCCGGCTGGTCGAGCCGGACCCGTATCTCATAAACGCCATCGGCAACAGAGCTTTCCACCACGCAGTCAAGTCTTTGAAAAACGTGGAACGCCCTGTCGTTTCCCGTAGCTATGTACGAAAAAATAGTCTTGATACCTCTTTCCCTGCCTTTTTCGGCGATATGGCGGAGCATCGATACGGCAATGCCGCAACCCGAAAAATCGGGGTGCACGGTAAAATCTACTTCGGCCGCCGTCGTATCATCCTGCAGCCGATAGTGCGCCATCGAAACGATTCGCTCGGCGCCCATCTCACCCGTGAAGCCAAGAATGCACATATCCCTGTGGTAGTCGATGTTCACCATGGCCTTGACGTCGTAATGGGGAAAGACCTTCATGTGCGAAAGAAATCTGAAATAGGCTTCATCCCGGGGCAGCGAATAGAAAAATTCCTTGAGCGTCCGCTCGTCGGTGGTCCTTGCCGGCCGGAAGGAGATGCGGCCCAACTGGTCGAACTGCTGAGAATATTCCCAGTCGTACGGGTAGATCGCCCGGCTCGTCGCCTTGCGCATGGCGTTCTTGTCGAGATAATGGATCCGCTGGGCGGCTTCCATGAGTTCGTCCCTGAAGTCGGGATGCGCAATGGATATAAGCGCAAGCGCTCGTTGCTGAAGGCTCTTGCCCTGGAGCTTGGCGACGCCGTATTCGGTAACCACGTACTGAACGCCGCCGCGGGTTGTGACCACTCCGGCGCCTTCCGTCAGGGCTGGAACGATTCTTGACCTATGCTCTTCCAGGGTGGTCGATGGGAGCACCATAATGGTTTTGCCGCCCCGAGAATCCATGGCGCCTCTCAAAAAGTCGATCGTTCCTCCCACCCCGCTGTAAATTTCATAGCCCAGGGAGTCCGCGCAAATCTGTCCGGAGAGGTCTACCTCCAAACCCGAACTGATGGTCACCATCTTGTCGTTTTCGGAGATGACCAGGTGATTGTTCGTATAATCGATGGGGTAAAGGGCCACCATGGGGTTATTGTCGACGAAACGGTAGAGTTCGTCCGATCCCAGGCAAAAACTTGCCACGATCTTGCCGTGGTGGAGGGTCTTGCGGGCGTTTGTTATGACGCCTTTTTGCACCAGGTGCAGATAGGCGTCGGTAAGCATGTCCGTGTGGACCCCCAGGTCCTTCTTGCCGTCCAGGGCATACAGAGCTGCGGTGGAAACGCTGCCCACCCCCGCCCGGATGGTCGAGCCGTCCTCGATCAGCCCCGCGACGTGCCTGCCGATGTCCAGGGCAATAGTATTCATTATGGGAAGCCCGAATTCGAGCAGCGGCTCCTCATGTTCGACGAATGCGTCGATATGGCTCACGTGAATGAAGGAGTCTCCCAGGGTTCGGGGCATCCGTGGATTGAGCTGGGCGATTACGTGCCTGGCGCTCTCGGCAGCCGCTTTTACTATGTCCACCGCTATCCCGTAGGAGCAGAAACCATGATCGTCCGGAGGCGATACCTGGATCAGGGCCACATCTATCGGCATCGCGCCGGAGCGAAACAGCTCCGGGATATCCACCAGGTTGATGGGAGTATAGTCGGCGCGTCCCTGGGCCACTGCCTCACGACTTGAGACCGCGACGAAAAACGATTTGAGGCGGCACTGGTCGCAGCCGCCGTAGGTAAACCGGGGTTTTCCCACGCTCAGGATGTGCAGGATTTCCACGTCGGCCAGAGAGCAAAGTTTTTCATCAAGGCCTTGGGCCAGGTGCTGAGGCTCGCTGCACCCCGAACCCATGAAGACCCGGTGGCCGCTTCGAATGACTCCAAGCGCCTTATTGACGCTCTTTTTCCTCTTCTCATAGAGGGCTCGCCAGTCGCGGGTTATCAATGAAGGTTCGTGTCGTGAAATCGCCGTTTGATCGGGTACCATTTGAATGCCCTCGCGCCCTGCGGCAGGCGGCGCGTTCGGTTATTGAGCCGTTTGTGCCGCTGCATTGCGGTTCAGATAAAGTATCATAACGATGGATGCTGCGATCATTGCCATGCACAGGATCTGTCCCATCGTGAAGTAGCGGAACAAAAAGCCTATCTGAGGATCCGGTTCCTTGAAAAATTCGATTAAAAACCGCAAGATACCGTAAAATAGGAAGAAAAAGGCAATCATCATGCCGTCTTTGAAAGGTTTTTTGCGCAAACTCCACATTATGGTGAAAAGCAGCAGGCCTTCGGCGAGAGACTCATAGAGCTGCGTCGGATGGCGAGGAATCGGGCCTCCGGCCGGAAACACCATTGCCCAGGGCAGGTCGCTGGGACGGCCGAGCAGTTCGCCGTTTATAAAATTGCCCAACCTGCCAAACCCCAGGCCAATCGGGGAGGTCACAACCGCGGAATCGATAATGGCCGCAAAGGGCATCTTCCTTCGCCAGGCAAAAAGCCACGCCGCCAGAAGGCACCCGATAAGACCGCCGTGAAACGACATTCCTCCGTGCCAAGTCGCTATTATTTCCAGGGGATTTTTGATATATGGCGTGAAATCATTATATTCGTAAAAAAGGATGTAGCCGAGCCGCCCACCGGCAATCAGTCCGATTGCGAGGTAAAAAACCAGATCCTGGGCCGTCGTGCCGACTAATCCGATCTGCTTCGAGCGTTCCTGTTTCTGGATTAGAAAATAGGAGGCCACAAAACCAAGCACGTACATCACCCCATACCACCTGACGTGGACGGGTCCGATGGAGAAGATGTCCGGGCTTATATTCGGGTAGGGAATCATAGGAAATCTCCTTTGCGTAATGAAGGCTATCATACCGGAATGCCGTGGTCAATTGGGATGGGCGACATTACGGATGGCTCATAGAACCGGTGGGGCCGGCGGGACGGATTTGATAGTACTTGGAGTCACTGCGATGCGAGACAGCCACGGGCACGGATGCGAAACGACGCACCCACACGGACACGACACTGAAAAAGATGCCGAACCCGTTTCCGGAATTGAAAAGCTTAAGAAAATGACGGAATACTGGATAAACCACAATGAGGAGCATGCCGGTTCCTATCGGCTCTGGGCCGGGCGCGCGCGGGCGGCTGGATACGGGGAGCCGGGCGATATTCTGGAGCAGATCGCTTCCGAAGTTGTGGAAATGAACGTGAAATTGAGGAAAGTCATCCAGATTATCGAATCCGCGGGCGACCCCGGCTAACCTGGACCGCTGCCCGTTATTTTCGGAAAGCCCGAGGACTCGAAATCCCGCGGCCGCGGGACATTGTGCAACCATACGGGGATGGAAAACCGACCATGCTGCCGATAATCTGTATTGTGGGGGCTTCCGATTCGGGAAAAACCACATTTCTGGAGAAGCTGATCCCGGAGCTCGTCGCCAGGGGATACCGGGTAGGGGCGATTAAGCATGATGCGCACGGCTTCGAAATAGACCACGAAGGCAAGGATACCTGGAAGCTGAGACGCGCGGGGGCCGGCGTCATAGCCATTTCATCGCCCAACCTGTTCGCTTCCATCCGACGCACGGATGCTGAAATGAGCCTGCAGGAGATCGGAGCGCGATTTTTCTGGACCGAGGACATTCTGATCGCGGAAGGGTTCAAGAGGGCGCATTTTCCCAAAATCGAGATATTTCGTTCCACGGTAGAGCCAAAGCCGATCTGTGGTCCGAGCGATAATCTCGTTGCCCTTGTATCCGACGACCTCATAGACACCCCGGTCCCCAGGTTTTTATTTTCCGACTGGCGCGGTGTCGCCGACCTGATTGAGGAACGGTATCTAAAAAACCGGAAAAAGCGGAAAATGACCGTTCAGCTCGACGGCAAACAACTGCCGATGAAGGATTTCGTCGAAGATTTCGTCCTCGGTGGAATAAAGGGAATGTTATCAAGCCTGCGCGGTTGGGAAAAACCGGAAACGATCAGCATCCAGATCAGGCTCGGGGAAAATGACTGACACATGGTAACGGGAGCCGTTCTGGCCGGGGGCAAGAGCCTCAGGTTCGGAAAAAACAAAGCCCTTCAGCGGTATGGAGACAAGCGGTTGCTCGAATGGGCGATCGAATCGCTTCGCCCCTTTTGTAATTCCGTCATGGTCATCGCAAATGATATCGGTCCATACATGGACATGGGCGTGACCCTCGCCATGGACATAATTCCGCACCAGGGGCCTCTCGGGGGGATCTATACGGCCCTGTTGTTCAGCCCCGTCGAGTGGGTTTTGGTGAAAGCGACCGACATGCCTTTTCTCGTTTCCGGAATGGCCTCCCTGCTCATAGGCTCAAAGGAAGGTTTCGACGCCGTTGTTCCGAAATTGAACGATGCCTACGACCCATTGGTCGCCCTGTACAGTCGAAGATGTCTTCCGGCGATTGCCCGCCGGCTTGCCGTGCCTGACGAGCGAAGGGTCATCGGGTTCTACAGGGAAATAAGGCTTCGGACCGTTGCAGAAGAGGAATGGCGCAAGGTGGACCCCGATGCGCTCAGTTTTAAGAATATAAACACAACCTCTGATCTGGCTGAACTCGATGGACTTGAAGGAAGCTAGGCAAATCGCCCTCGGTCTGGCGGGAAGGCTCCCATGGGAGCCGGTCGGGTTGGATTCGGCGCTTGGCAGGGTGATCGCGGAGCCCCTGTGTGTGGGCCGCGACATTCCGGCCGATCCCCGCTCCAGATGGGATGGTTATGCGCTGTCGTGCCGTGACTGCGAGTCCGCCAGACCCGAGACCCCGGTCTTCCTGGAGATCGCCCCCGGGGAAACGGCAGCCGGTGAAAAGCCCGGAGAAGCTCTCAGGGGCAAAAGTTTCAGAATCATGACCGGAGGTGTTCTGCCCGCCGGAACGGATGCGGTTATCCCGTTTGAAGATGCCGCGGCCAGCGGCAATTTCCTCGTCTTTAAAGGACCGGTCAGGACCGGGGCGGGGGTAATTGCTCCCGGCGCCGAGGCACGCCGGGGCGAGCTTCTCCTTGAGCAAGGCGATCTGCTCACCCCTACTCGGCTCGCGCTCGCGGCCGCCGCGGGCAAAAACGCCCTGCGCGTTGCCAGGCGTCCGCGCGTCGCGGTCCTGGCCACGGGAGACGAACTCCGTGAGCCGGACCGCTGCGATGAGTGCGCCGCCACGCCTTGCAACAACATTTATCTTTTCGCCAATCTTGTCCGGGTCTGCGGGGCGGAACCGGTTGAACTGGGAATGGCCCCGGACGATCCGGGGGCAATCCTTCGCAAGCTGAGAAAAGCCGACGCCGATCTCGTCATTACGACGGGCGGCATGGGCAGGGGAAGCAGGGATTTCATGCCTGAAGTCTGGAAAAGCCTGGGCCTTAAAATACACTTCGAAAATCTCAACCTCGTCCCCGGGAAAAGGAGCGCCCTGGCAACCGGCGGCGGGTGCATCTTCCTCGGCCTTCCCGGAAACCCGTGGGCCGCCAGGATCGTCTTCGAGGAGATTGCGGCGCCGGTAATCCGGAGTTTTCTCGGCCTCGAAAGATGTGGAAGTTTTTCACTGAGCGCCCGCAGTTTTGGGTCTATGGCAAAAAAGAAAGGCTTATATCAGGCATTCGAGGGTATTCTGGAAATAGAGGACGGGGCGTGCGGCTTCGTTCCCAACGACGCAGGGATTCGAAACGACCTTTCATCTTTTAGGACGGGCATGGCGTATGCGCTCCTTGGGCCGCAATGCACACAACTGGCGGAAGGGGATACCGTGCAGGTGAAAGTCCCCGATCTCCCCCTGTTGGCATGGGCGATTTTAAATTTGTAAGCACGCCATCTATTTACATAATGTTAATGCACAATTGGCACTTGCGTATTATTTTGATCTAAATCTTAAAATTTGGTATCCAGGTATCACCTTAATTAACTGTTGATCGATTTCGGCGCGATCGACCTTACCGCCGCTAACTCTCCAGGCTGAAGGCTATTATGCTCAAGGGAACGCCAATCGAAACGGGTTACTACCGAATCCTTGAGAGGCGAATTGTTCCCAGGCTCATAAACTGGAGGCTCACGCCTAATCACGTCACTTACGGAGGGCTCTTGATCAGCATGCTGGCCGGGCTCTCCTTTATCTATTACCCACTTTTGGGTGGACTGTTGACGCTTCTTACCGGTCTTTTGGATACCCTGGACGGTTCGCTGGCAAGGGCGACCGGTCAGAGCAAACAATTCGGCGCTTTCCTGGATTCGGTGCTGGACCGGTACACGGAACTCATTATCTATCTGGGCATCTGGATCTATTTCTATCGCCATAATGCCCAAACCTGTTACTATCTGCTAATCCTGCTCATTCTTTTCGGCTCCCTTATGGTCAGTTACACGAGGGCGCGAGCAGAGGGGCTGGGCGAGAGATGCCTGGTGGGTTTTTTCCAAAGAGGCGAGAGGATCATTTTGCTGGGGATCGCGGGAATCCTCAACCCTTTCATAAATCTCTTCGCCGACTTAAGCGGAAGTCTCTGGGCCATGGACCTCGGCCTTAAAGGTGTCCTGGTTGTCCTTGCCTTCGGGACCAATCTGACCGCTATGTGGCGATTCCTGCATGTCTTGAATAAGCTCAGGAAGAAAATGTAGCAGTTGTTAAAGCGGCGGGAAAAAGGAGGACCGTCGCCTTGTCTTGTGCGGTTCTATTCCTGGAGACTCATATCGGATTCTGCGCTTTCTGAAGCACAACCTTGTCGTCTTCCCTGTATATTTCGAAGGAATCCCCGACTCCAAACCCGAGCATCTCGATCAGGAGCGCTTTATTCAGAGTTATGCTGCCGCTCTGGCCGATCGTACGGAAATTGCCTGTCTTTATTATGACGGTGGGATTCGACACTGGGGGGCCTGAGCGTTCCCGCCTGTGGAACAGGGGCCTTTCATGATTCTCAGAGGCCTGGATCTTAGGAGTCACAGGTCTGTTGAATTCAACCTGGGGAATTTCTCCCATCTCCATGAGTCCTTTGAGATACAGGTCCTGGACCTCGCTTTTGAATTTTAGTCCGAATACCTTCTGGACCGATTCCAGGGACCTGCCGTTCCGTATTTCGTTTACAACGAGCTTTGGATCTATGTTCTTGTACTCGATCTGCATAACCTTCCTTTTTCCACGCATTTTAAGACCTGAAAAATTCATCTGCGCGGACGTAAAAGATTCGCTTCCTTTGCCCGGCAATCGGGCGCGTCATGAAAATCAATTCTCGGAACTGCTGCCAGGATTTAATGCCAAGTCCGTTGTCCGGATGGGAAATGACTCTGAAGACTCTCGGCTAACGGTAAATAACCAATTGCATGTTGTCAAGCGGGTGATCTACCATGAACAGGTCCGGTTTTCCTGAAAAGAGAAATCCCATCCCAGGAGAGGACATCATTATACCAGTTAAGAAAATAGACGAACAGTAATTTTGAGATTTTCAATAAATTTTTATCCCGGCTTGCCGGGATAACTTTGCCGCCCGCCGGCACCGTCGACCAGTTGCTGCAACTCCAACGCGTTCAGCGCTGCAAAGCCCGCTTCGTCATTGTCGAAGTAGCAGAATACATCCCTGGAATCCCGCGCCCAGCATTCAATTCTTTCCTGCCATATATGCAGTTGTCGTGTAGAATAACGGCCCTGGTATTTTTCGGCTGGACCGTGCAGGCGCAGGTAAATAAAACCCGCCGTTATCTCCATGGGGGAAGTCAACCCACTCAGTTCGTAGATGCAAAAAGCGGTCCCGAATTCAGCAAGAAGAGCGTAAATTTCAGGATGGAACCAGGCCCGATTACGGAACTCGAAAGAGCATCTCTCGTTCGTTGGAAGGAGCTGCAAAAATACCCTCAGCCGTTCCGGGTCCATCTTCAATCCGGGTGGAAGCTGAAACAGCACGGGGCCTATTTTTTCACCCAGTCCTGACGCACGATCGAAAAATCGCTCCACGGCTTCCTCGGAGTCAACCAGCTTTTTATTATGTGTTATAAAACGGCTGGCTTTGACCGCAAAGACGAAATCGTCCGGGGAAACAGCCCGCCAGTTTTCAAACGTCTTCCTAAGAGGCAGATGATAAAAGGAACTGTTGATTTCGACGGTGCTCAGGCGTTGAAAATAAAACGGCAACATCCTGGAGTCGGCGATATCGCCTGGATAAAACGGCCCTTTCCAGTGCTTGTAGCTCCAGCCCGAAGTCCCTATGCGTATCTTTCCTTTTTCGGCCATGCTTAGAATTTAAGTCCCGATTATCAAAGAGCAAATCCGAACAAGGCCGGTTTAAAACGGGCATCCGGCTGTTCGCGATCAAAAGACATTTCGAAGTCAAAAATCGGGATTGAAGCGCGGGGCGGCCCCGAGGCCACCCCAGCCGTGCAGGTCGTGAGACGTGGTTTATGTGGCCGCTAAGCACTTCAGGCGTTTTTGCGCGCTCTTGGTCTTCTTTTGACCGTAGGTCTTGTTTCCCTCTGTTCTTCCACCGGGCCGCTCACCGCTTCAGCCTTTTTTTGCTTTCTTTCCTCCAGGAACCTGACCAGGTTCTCGGGAAGCCCCCTTTTTTTGGCGGCTTTGCTCCTAGCCTTTGTCAAAGATTTGGCCGAAAGAGGCTGCTTCAGCGAAAATCCCCATTTCTTCTTGTAGTCCCGTGGCGTGAGATCGTGCGAACTCAGGTGCTTGGTCGTCAGTTGTCTCATCTCGGTTCCGCATTCCAGGCAAACGATCTTGTCGTCCTGAATGGAGTCACGCGGCTCCTTTTTCGCTTGTTGGGCTTCCTCGGCTCCCTCTTCTTCGGCGGTACCCCGGTCGAGAAGGATTCCCTTTTCCTCGGCCCGCTGCATTCGCTGCAGAGTAGAGAATGTCTTAATCAGGGATTGTTCGATTTGCTCGGCCGACATCTGACCCACTGACGCCTGAGCCTGAACAATCTCGGCTGCAATATCCAATAGTTTCTTCATGTTTTCCTCCCAACAGCACAATAAAGTCATCGATCAGGTCTTAAAAATATCAGATTCATTCAAAAGGTGCTTTAACCTAATAGATAAAATAAAACATCAAGTCAATAGTAATTGCTCTAAAAATAACAAAACTAATCAATCCGAGAGAAATAGCATCAATTTTTCCGATCAGCAGTAATGGCCCGGGACATTGTTGCCCTTTCACTGAGATTCGCAAAGGCCCGCTTTGAGACAATCAGATCCTATCTTGATTCATTAAACATGATTCTTGCCCACCCTGCCATGCCGGTCCAAGCAGTAGCGAACTGCCCGATCAATGTCACACCAGAGGCTCTTTTTTCCTTTGTAAGGAAAAACTTCTCGTATCCGACCCTGTCAAGAGAAGTGGCGCCGGCAAGGTGCGTTCGGAGCAAATCAAGGGGCTCAGCATTCCCGATTAGATGAATCAGGTTTAAAGAATATCTAATGTCAACCCGAAAAATACCAGGCACAGGCTTTTATTAGTCTGCCTTTCTCAAGGATACTGGGTGGCAGGTCCGACTGATCGTACAATCGGCGGATTATTGAACGAAAATCGGCATCATGCAATTAATTGCGGAGGAATTTTCGTTTGAGGGACAGGCCGGCCGGGAGATTTTTCACAGCCGTCGAAAAGTGCGGCTTCATCTAAAATGCCATGATATTTCAGCACGTTTTGTTTGCACCCTTCGAGAATCGGTTATCATAAGTCAATGATGTGGTCTCTGTGAAGGATGTTAGCCGCAAACTCGCGCCTTTCGAGGAAGCGGCGGTGGAAATGGTCGCCCGCGTCATGGTCCCGTACCTCGAAGTCTCAAGAGAACAGATGACTGCCAGGCTTCTCCACGTTCCCATGCTCCCGGAGGTTCCCGTGCTATGTGAAATGCCGATGGTCATCGAGTTCTATTCCAGATAACCGCAAACCCTCACCCCACGCGCGCATTGCGCCAAGCGCTCGGACGCCCGGCGCCGAAACCCTGCGGGGAGCACGGGCTCTCGCCCAAATGGATTCATAAATGCCGTACGCGACAGTCGGCCGATCGAGAGATTTTCATAACCGTCACCCCGGCAGCGCTTTTACCGGGGTCCAGCGACTTTACGGAAATTGCTCGTCAATCCGACATCTTGTTCAAGACATTTGAGTCCCGTTTTGGAATGCCAAGGGAATGATTCTTTCACTTTGAACGAATGTTGGTATAAGAAACGGTGGAGGTTGTCATGACAGTTGATGTGGACCATGTGTCCTGCATAGGGTGCGGCGCATGCGCCGAGTTGTGCCCCGATGTTTTCGCAATGGACGACAGAACCGGCAAGGCCCGGGTGATCATATTCGAAGCTATCGATAAGGGCTGCATCGAGGAAGCCATAGCCATCTGCCCGGCAGAATGCATATCCTGGATCGACTGACACTACCTTACAAATTCGCTGGGGTCCCCCCGGCCGGAATTGCTCCAGTGGCCCCCTCTTCCAGCGGGGTTTGTCCTTAAAATTTAATCAACCGTAACACAACTGTAAACTGAACGTAACAATATACACACCAAATGATTATAAGATGTTTCACGAAGGATACAGCCGGATAGGACGTTGTGCTTGACATACCAGGGCAGCCCAAGCGAGGATGAGATGAACCAGTCGAAGATTCTGGTTGTGGAAGACGACGACGACATTGCGCAGCTTCTGGCCATAACGATGAAAAAGGCCGGATTTGAAGTTGCTGTAACCGACAATGGTTACGAAGCACTTAACCTTATTCGCAGGAATCCGCCTGATCTGCTTATTCTGGACTTGATGATTCCGGGGATCGACGGCCTGGAGGTTTGCAAGGCCATGAAGCGCGATCCCCGGACCGCAGCCGTTCCGGTCCTGATCGTGACGGCTCGCGGAGAGGAAATAGACCGCATAATAGGCCTTGAATTGGGGGCCGACGATTATGTGGTCAAACCATTCAGCCCCAGGGAACTCCTGTTGCGGGTCCGCGCGATATTGCGACGGGCAGGATACGAATATCAGCCCGCGGCGATATTTAAGAAATCGGGGTTGGAAATAGACTTCGAGGGCCATCGAGTGAACCTGGAGGGGCAGGAGATCACGCTGACGGCCACAGAGTTCAAATTGCTGTCCGAACTGGCGAACAACCAGGGCAAGGTCCTCAACCGGGAACAACTGCTCGACAGGGTCTGGGGGTATCATTTCGAAGGGTATGCCCGCACGGTTGACACCCATATACGCCGGCTCCGGCAAAAGCTCCTCACCTGTGCGGACTGGATAGAGACGGTGCGGGGCGTAGGATATCGGTTCAGAGGTTGATATGCGTCTGAAATTCAGACTTAGAATCCGCTTGCTGCTCGCATTGTGGGGCATCTTCTTTTTGGCCGTTCTTCTGCCTTCTCTCTACTACAACAGCTATCTGAAAAAGGAAATTTTATCGGAAACCCAGATCAGGGCCACGAGAGAACTCGCCCTGATAAATGAGCTGATGGCGGGCCGGGACTTCCAGGGGCCGGAGGAACTGCAAGCATGGCTCGGCGAGATTTCGGGCCTTTTGCATTTGCGCGCCACTTACGTGGCCGAGGGAGGCCGGGTTATCGCGGATACGGACGTGCCTTTCGACCAGATATCCGGCCTTGATAACCATGCGAGGCGCCCGGAAATTGTCGAGGCCTACCAGCAGCCCACGGGAACCAGCCTCCGGTATAGCGGCACTCTGGGCACCGACCTCCTTTACGTTGCGCAAAAGGTCGAGGGCCGGGGACAACTTCCGGGCGGCGTCCTGCGTGTCGCCATCCCCCTTTCCGCGATATTTTACGGGGTGGAAAAATCCGCCGTCGTTCAACACCTGATAATTGTTACCGGCTTTTTCGCCTTTGCACTGATCAGTCTTGGCCTTATGATCGGTTTCAGCCGTTCGGTGGGTCTCCTTTCGAGCGCGGCCGACTCGATCGGGCAGGGGAACGTAAAGCGCCTGCCCCAGTTCCATCCCGGAAATTACTTCTATCCACTTGCCAAATCGATAAGAGAAAACGCCGAGCGTGTTGAGTCATACATACAGACGATAACCAAGCAAAAGCTTCAACTGGAGAGTATCCTGGAAGGTATCGAAGAGGGTATCCTGCTGCTGAACTCCGCGGGCAGAATCGATTCGACAAACCGCGCGGCCAGGAAGATGCTCTCATGGGTCCCCGAACTCAAAGGGCGCAGGCCCCTTGAGGTGGTCCGAAACCCTGAACTCCAGACGGCCTGTGAGCGGGTGCTTGGCAACGAAATCCATTCGTACCACAGCGAACTGGCTATCAGTGCGAATCAAATCTACCATGTCAATATTGTCCGCATAGAGCAGCCGAAGGACGAATTCGGAGCGATCATCGCCCTGCACGATATCTCGGAGCTGAAAAGGCTCGAAAAGGTCCGCCGCGATTTCGTCGCCAACGCCTCCCATGAACTGCGCACACCTCTTACTTCCATCAAAGGCTACACGGAAGTCCTGATGTCGGAGGACGATCCCGATGTGCGCGGCTCGTGCCTTGAGGTTATTTTCAAAAACACCAACAACATGATCAAAATGGTAAACGACCTTCTCCAACTCGCTAAGGTTGAAGACTACAATAATGCGATCATGGACATCAAGCCGATCAAGGCCGCCGATGCCATGAGCGATGCATGGAAGGCGTGCCTGCCAGTGGCGGGGCCGAAAGGCGTGACCCTGGAGGACTGCCTTCCACCGGATGGGCCGATAGTGCAGGCCGATTTCGATCAACTCGTTCAGGTCTTTCGAAACCTCCTGGAGAACGCTGTGAAGTACAGCCCGCCCGGAGGAAAAGTCGAAGTTTTTTCGAGCCTCGAAAGCGGTAAGGTAACCATAGGCGTTAGCGACAGCGGGCCCGGAATTCCAAAACAGGACCGGCAGAGGATATTCGAACGATTCTTCCGCGTTGAGCGGCATCGATGCAAGGAATCGGGCAGCACCGGGTTGGGGCTTGCAATTTGCCGGCACATAATCAGGAATCACGGGGGGACGATCTGGGTTGAAAGTCCGAGAAATGGCATGTCCGCCGGATCGACCTTCTTCTTCACTCTGCCCGCGGTGGCGAGATAGGCGCGCCTCATCTGCGATCCGTTACTTTTTGCGTCATGTGAGACATCAAAGAGAGTGCGATGAGCCAGGAAGTCAAAATATCCGCAAAGGGAGTGAATTTCTTCTACGGGAATTTTCAGGCGTTGAAGGATATCACCATCGAGATCTTTAAAAACCGTGTCACGGCCCTCATAGGTCCTTCCGGTTGCGGGAAGAGCACGTTCCTGAGATGTCTTAACCGCATGAACGATCTGATTCTGAAAGGAAGGCTCGAAGGGGAGATCTGCCTGGATAACCAGGATATATATGCTGCCGATGTGGACGTCGTCATGCTGAGGCGCAAAGTGGGGATGGTTTTCCAGAAGCCGAACCCTTTTCCGAAAACGATTTTTGAAAATGTTGCCTACGGACTGCGCGTTAACGGCGTAAAAGACAGAAATTTCATCGGGGAGCGCGTGGAGGAAAGCCTTAAGCAGGCGGCACTGTGGAACGAAGTAAGGGACAGGCTCTTTGCCTCCGCGCTCGACCTGTCCGGCGGCCAGCAGCAGAGGCTCTGCATAGCCAGGGCGCTGGCCGTGGAACCGGCCGTGTTGTTGATGGACGAACCCGCCTCGGCCCTCGACCCCACTGCGGCCCAAAAAATAGAAGAACTCATCGGCGAGCTGAAACAGGAATACACGATCGTGATCGTTACCCACAATATGCAGCAGGCCGCAAGGGTTTCAGACTACACGGCCTTTTTCTACCTGGGCTCTCTCGTGGAGATGGATGCTACCGAGATCATTTTTACACGCCCCGCGAAAAAGCAGACTGAAGACTATATTACAGGCAGGTTCGGGTAGGTGTTTGCTGGTGTCGAGTTCCCGGCATTGCGTTCCTGATGTTGCGTCCGTTGTAATCCCTGTGATCCCTGATAGCCGGATTATAAGAAATGCGTCTGGCGCATAGTGAGGTGACTAGGACCGCCTGAGCTTCGCCCGGTAAAGAATCGCCGCCAGGTTCGTACCCAGCACCAGGCAGATCAACACAAGGGCGGTTCCGTACTGTATGGGGCGGGTCAGGTCGATTTGCGTTCCTGCCGTGGCGAGCACATAGATGTGATATGGAAGCGCCATGACCTGGTCGAAGGGCGAGGTCGGAAGGTGCGGGGTATAATAGACGGCCGCCGTGAACATGATGGCCGCGGTTTCTCCCGCCGCCCGGCTGACCCCGAGGATCGCGCCTGTAAGTATGCCTGGAAGCGCGGCAGGCAAGGTGACCCTGGAAACGGTCTGCCACCTGCTGGCCCCAAGGGCCATCGATGCTTCACGGTAGCTCGTCGGGACGGACGCCAGGGCCTCTTCGGCGGTCCCGATCACGATGGGCAGGACCAGAGCCCCGAGGGTCAGCACGCCCGAAAGAACGCTCACCCCGAGTTTTAGCCACGTAACGAAAAAAGCCAGTCCGAACAGTCCGAATATTATAGAAGGAATGCCGGCCAGGTTGTTTACGCCGAACTTGATCAGCCGAACCGTTTTCCCCGGCCTTGCATATTCGTGCAGGAAGACGGCCGAGGCGGCGCCGAGCGGAAGAGCCACCACCATTGCGCCCAGGCTCAGTATAAGCGTGCCCACAATGCAGGGAAGGATGCCTCCCTTGGTCATCGAGTCATAAGGGGACTCCGTCAGAAAGCTCCAACCGATGACCCTCCATCCGTTATAGATCAGAAAGGCGATAATTACGGCAAGGGCGAAACCGTTCACAAGCGTGGCAAGGCGAAGTATTAAGAACATGATCCGCTGACGCCAGGTACGCCACGGCGCACGTTTGCCCTCGGGCTTGATGCCCGAATCGCCGGCAGCGATCATTGTATCCTTTTTCAAGACTATCTCTTCCAATCAATGCTCCTATCCGTGTAAGCCGGACCGGGACTTACAGGGTTGCCTCGCCGACCTGCCTATGTTTGCCCGAAATGTAAGCGGCAATCAGGTTAAATCCCATCGTGAACAGGAACAAAATCACCCCGAGGGCGAAAAGCGCATGGTAATGATCGCCCCTGAACGGGGCCTCGGCCATCTCGGCGGCAATGCTTGCCGGGATCGGGCGCACGGGATCGAAAATTGATGACGGCACCAGCGCCGCGCCGCCGGCAACCATGAGCACGACCATGGTCTCCCCAATCGACCTGGAGACGCCAAGAATGGCGGCAGTACTGATTCCGGACAGGCTGGCCGGAAGGATTACCCGCAGAATCGTTTCCAGGTGCGTTGCTCCAAGCGCCAGGGAGCCCTCCTTGAGGTCCTTGGGAACGCTTTGAATAGCATCCTCGGAGATCGTGCAGATGGTCGGCACAGACATTAAGGCCAGCATCAGGGAGGCGTTCATTAAATTCAGCCCGGTCGGCAAATCGAAAACATTCTGGAGAAAAGGCGCCACGACCACCATTCCGAAAAAACCGATGACGACCGACGGCAGGGCGGCAAGAAGTTCCACGACAGGCTTTAGTACGTTGCGGACCCCGGGAGAAGCTATTTCGGCCATGTAAATGGCGGTCATTATCCCAAGGGGCGCCGAGAAAAGAGTAGATAAGACCGTTACCGCCACGGAAGCCACTAAAAGAGGGAATATCCCGAAAGACGGGGGAGCCGATGTGGGGTACCATTCATGTCCGAAAAGAAAGGCCGTAAGCGATACTTTTTTGAGTATCGGAATTCCCTCAACGAAGAGGAAAACCAGGATTGCGGCAAGAATCAGAAGCGAGATAAGGGCTACGACAAAGAGGACAAAGCGGATGGCCTGATCTTCCTTTCCACTCCCGAGCAAACCGGAGTGGCCGGTTCCGGGGGTGAGAGAGGGCGGCCCCTCTCTCACCCCGTCAGACACATCCAGCCGATTAGTAAAGCGGAACAAATCCAGCCTCCTTTACGAGTTTTTGGCCCTTTTGCGGAAGCAGTACGTAATTTATAAAATTCAGAGTGTCGCCCGCGGGCCAGCCCCTGGTAAACATGAAAAGCGGCCGCGAGATCGGGTATACACCGCTGAGGGTGGTTTCCTCGTTTCCGGCAATCGAATTGACCGTGACCGGCTTTACCGTCGTGTTGACATAACCCAGGCCGATATAGCCGATGGCGAACTTGTTTGATGAAACAGCCTGCACTATTGCTCCGTTGGAGGCCTGAAGCATGGCGGCGGGCGATACCCGCTCCTTCTTCATCACCTTATCTTCCCAAACTTCATAGGTGCCCGAGGACGTGTCCCGTGAAATCACCATTATCTTCAGATCCGGACCGCCCAACTCCTTCCAGTTGGTGACCTCGCCCTTGTAGATTGCCTTGAGCTGGTCCAGGGTCAGGTTCGAAACCGTGTTGCTGGGGTGGACTACAGGCACGATACAATCGTAGCCGATCGCGAACGGGACCGGATACCCGCCCTTTTCGACGGCCAGTTTGACTTCTTCTTCCTTGATGAACCGGGAGCTGTCGCCTATATCGACCGTACCGTCGATTATGCCCTTGATCCCGTTGCCGGACCCGCCGCCCGAAACGGAAATGGTCACGTCCGGATGCTCCTTCATATAAGTTTCGGAGACTTTCTGCGCAATCGGAAGAACGGTTGTCGAACCGTCGATACGGATGTTTCCCGCATGGGCCGGATTCAATGTGGAAAGAATGATAATCAACGTGAATGCAAGAACCCAGGTCAGCTTCATTTTTTCTCCTCGGCAAATCAGCAGGTTAATGTCCCATAGGCCAAGCGGCCACACCCAAGGCTGTGTATAGCAGTCTTTTGTTACGGTAATGTTACAGTCCTGTGAATTCCAGAAGACAGGGGCCGGAGACATGGCTTGGGGTGCGAAGCCGGGGCTTGCCCGTCATGCATTAGCGTCGAGTACGCCCTTTTCGAGGTGGCACATTCGCGTGGCGGACTCGGCCGCCTTGGGGTCATGGGTTACCATTATGATAGTTTTTCCGAACTCCGAGTTAAGCTGACCGAGCATTTCGAGGACTTCTCTGGCGGCGCCTTTATCCAGGTCGCCCGTCGGCTCGTCGGCAACGATAAGGGAAGGATCGGTTACTATGGCGCGGGCTATGGCGACTCTTTGCTGTTCGCCTCCGGAGAGCTCTCCAGGGTAATGGCGAACCCGGTCCGAGAGGCCCACGAGTTCGAGCGCGGTCACCGCGTGGGCCCTGCGCTCCTTCCTGGAAAGAGGCCGAAGCTGCAGCGGCAGTTCGACATTTTCCAGGGCGCTCAAGACAGGCAAAAGATTGTAGAACTGGAATATAAATCCGACGTGGTGGGCCCTCCAGCGTGCGAGGTCCGTTTCCCTGAGATCGGAGATCGAAACGCCTGAAACTATCAATTTGCCCGAATCGGGACGGTCCAGACCGGCTATGAGGTTTAAAAGAGTCGTCTTGCCCGAACCGGACGGCCCCATCAGGGCGAGAAATTCCCCACGGCCGACTTTAAGATCGATGCCGTAAAGGACCGGCACTTTCCGGCTGCCCCGCGAATAGCTCTTGTGAATTCCTTCCGCGATTACCGTGAACTTATCCGAGCCGTTCTCCATGTCTGACAGCGCCTGGCAAATTTATTCCGAAATCGCCACCCGGTCCCCGGGCTTGAGCCCAGCGGGCGGTTTGATGACAATTCTATCGCCGTATTTTATCGGAGGTCCAACGATGAGATAGTCTCCCATGAACTTTGAATCGCTCACAGGGACCCACTCGGCCTGCCCATTATCCGCAATAAAAAGACCCTCTTCTTTTCCCCTCGATATGAGAGCGTCACGGTGTATGCCCAACATCGGCTTATTCTCGCCTTCCGCAAGGGGGCGGGACAGAAAAGCGGCCCTTGCGCTCATCTCGGGAAGAACACGAGGGTCCAACTCATCGAACCGCACCTTCACCATGACGGTCCCGCGCATTCTATCGGCGGTCGGCACAATCATATGCACCCGGCCCGGAAAACGGGTGTCGGGAACGGCATCCAACTGGATTTCACAGGGTTGGTCGACTTGGACCTTGCTAAGAAACGACTCCGCGACGTCGGCCTGCACCATGAGAGATGAAAGATCGGCCATCGAAACGACGGCCGCTTTTGCATTTGTCGCGGAACCGAAAGGCGCCACGACTTCACCTACGTCGGCATCCTTTGTCAGGACCACTCCGTCGAAGGGGGCGCGAATGATCGTATATTCTATAAGGACGCTCTGCCTCTGTATTGCGGCTTCCACGGCCTTGATGTTCGCCCTGGCGGAGTCGACCGCCACCCTTCCCTTTAGATACCTGTCCTGCGCGTTTTCATGATCGACCTGTGAAGCCGCCTTTTTGCCCAGGAGGTCCTTTAGACGCTTGAAATTTATCTCGGCGGTGGAGAATTCGGTCTCGGAGCGCGCCAGATCGAACCTGGCGACAACGAGTTGCGCCTCCAACTGCGCTTTTTCCGCCTTGAGATCGTCGCTGTCGAGTCTTGCAATCACGTCCCCTTCCTTGACCCGGCTTCCTTCCTGAACCCCCAAATATACGATCCTGCCGGTGCCCTTTGATGCGACCGCCGCCTTCCGCTGGGCGACCACATAGCCACTGGCGTTGAACAGGGTGATTACCTGTGACGGGTAAACCCAGTCCGCCGCGGCCGTGCGAACGTTCACGGCCGAACTGAGAAAACCCGAGTTGAGCACGTACAGCGCAAGGGCAATTGCGGCTGCGGCCGACACGCTGATCCAGACGAGCTTTCGCTTTCCATGGGTGGCCGAAAATCGTTCGGAATCAGCTATTTTAAGAGCGGCAATCTTTTGGGCGTCCATTTTTCACCATCACAAGCAAATGCAAGGTCATCCACGCAACAATAGGCATTTCGGAAAAAGTTACATATTCTAACACAATACGCACGACCAGGAACATAACTGATGCGCATTATTGAACGGCGGCGATTTTAAATCAACCATGTTGACATGGGATTTTAAATCCATTAAGTCAATCGTCCAAACGTATTCGAAATCAGACGATGATCCGCGCGGGGACATAAGATATGTGCATTTCGCCCCGGACGTGTTTGCACTCATAAATTCAACCTTTTCTTGGAATCCAGGAGAACCGATGTTTTTTGAAAACTCCCTTTCCCGTCGCAGTTTTCTAGCACTGGCCGGGGCTTCCGGCGCCGGAGCTTTGGCGGCATGCTCGCAATTCGGCCAATCCCGGGAGGATGCCGACTCGGCTATCGAAATTCTGGCGCGGCAGCATGGAGTGCTCCGGCGCGCCCTCGCCATACTGGAGGAAATCAGGGGCGGAATGGATGCGCGAATGGACCTTCCACCGGAAATAATCGCGGGGACCGTCGAAGTAGTACGCCTCTTCATAGTGGGCCATCACCAGCAACTGGAAGAAAGTCGAATCTATTCCGTTTTCGATGCGGCTAATAAAATGAGCGGTCTCACCGGCGTGCTGCGGGAACAGCATGCCGCGGCCTCACGATTGACCCAAAATCTGAAAGGCTTATGCCCTGGTTTTTCCGCGAAGGACCTGGAGAAACGCCGTACGATGGGAAGCACTATTCACCAATTCTGCCGAATGTATCGCGCCCACGCCGACCGCGAAGACACGGTGCTTTTCCCTCTACTTCGCCGCTCGATGCTTCCGAAAGCTTATGCCGAACTGAGCATGGCGTTTGTACAGGCTGAAACCGGGTTCCTGGGCAAAAACGGATTCGACGAAACAATCCAGAAACTCACCGAATATGAAAACATACTCGGCATCGGAGACCTTTCATCCTTCACGCCGCACCCCGAAGAGTTGAGCTGAAGACCGGCAGGTGACAGGATACCGGCCGGGCGCAAAGCGCAAGAGGCCGCAGCATGAAGCGACAATTTCTATTTCCAAACAAGCACCCGCAGGAGATCCCGCGCACACCAAAGCGCGAATGATCGGGACGCAACGGCATCACTTCATTTCGTACTTTGAAATCCGGGCGGTGTTGAAGATAACCGTAATACTGCTGGCGAACATGGCGAAGGCTGCGATCAGCGGGTTTAGAATGCCGGCGGCCGCAATTGGAATTCCGAGGGCATTATATAGAAAAGAAAAAAAGAGGTTTTGCCTGATAATCCTGAGAGAAAATCGGGCAAGCCCGAACAATTCCGGTATCTTTGCCGGATCGTCTCCCAGGATTGCCGCATCGGAGCATTCCCTGATAAGATTTGCGCCGGCCCCGATAGTAATTCCGAGGTCCGAGCAGGCGAGAGCCGCGGCATCGTTTATTCCGTCGCCTGCCATTGCAACCCTTTTCCCCTTCGCCTGCAAGTCTTTGATGATCCCGACCTTATCCTGCGGACGCCTTTGCCCGGCGCACTCGTCCGCCCCTGCCCGAAGAGCGGTGGCCCTGGTCGTTTCCTCCGAATCTCCTGAAACCACCCATACCGCAATGCCCTCGCCGCGAAGCCTCGATATCGTTTCGGACGCGTTGTCCCTGAGAGTATCTCCAAAGACAAAAAAACCTCGGACAGACCCGCTCCATGCAAAGAATACAACCGTCGATCCGCTGGTTTCATAATCGTGGGCCTGCTTGTCGAGTTCGTCCGAAAGATCGAGTCCCTGGTTTGCCATGAGGCCCCTGGTGCCTGCGATCACCTTCCCAAACCGCGTTTGAGAAATTATCCCCTGACCCTCTACGGGTTCGAAAGACAGGATTTCCTCCAGTTCCAGGCACCTTCGGCGCGCGGCCCTGACGATTTCACGGCCCACGAAATGATTCGATTTGACCTCCGCCGAGGCGACCCTCCGCAGCGCTTCATCGGCGTCCATACCCGGCGTTACGGTCTGGCGCAAAAGGTAGCTGCCTTCGGTTATCGTCCCGGTCTTGTCGAAAATCATCACATCCAGGCAATTAGCCCGTTCGAGCGCAACAGGGTTACGGATGATAATGCCGGAGGCGCGCGCCCTGGCGATCTCGGCCACCCTGGCAAGTGGGGTCGCAATGCCCAGGGCGCATGGGCAGGTTATTACAAGGACGGTTAGAGCACGCAAAAGGGCCTCGCCCGCCGGAACGGAGGAGGCTAGAAGCCAGACGGCGACACAAGCCGAGAGCGCAAAAACGCCCGGGATCAAGACCCGCATGGCGCGGTCGGCGAACTGCTCGAACCGGTTCTTGGTGGAAAGGGCCTCCTGGATCAGCGCGATGATCTGGGCAAGCGAACTCTGGGCCCCGGAACAGGCCGCCTCAAAAAGAGCCTCCCCGTCCAGGAGCAGCGCTCCGGCCGGCACGTCGGCACCGGCCCGCTTATACACCGGGTGCGATTCGCCGGTTATTATGGATTCGTCCAGTACGGCCTCTCCCGAAAAAACGCGGCCGTCAACGGGGACCCGTTCGCCGGCGAATACCAGGAACAAATCGCCTGCGGATACCTTGTCGGGCGCCGTCCAGGTTTCCCTGCCGTCTCTGGCGATTCGCACCTTTCCGCTTGCCGCTTGGAAAAGCATCGTGATAGAGCTCGAAATCCTTTCTTTTGCGCGGATTTCGATAAACCTGCCGAGCAGACTAAGGGTGACGAGCATCGAAGCGGTATCGAAATAAACGTGCAGGCTCCCCCGAAGCATTGCCGCAACACTGTAAAAATAGGCCGAAAGGGCGCCGACGGCTATGAGCATATCCATAGTCGGCGCCGTACGCCGAATATCCAGGAAAGCCTTTCTGAGAATTGGCCAACCGCCGTAGAAAACCACAGGGGAGGCAATCGCCCAAAGCGTATAGGAAAAAAAGGCCGACCCCTCTCGCCCGATTTCTTCGAAAAAACCGGCCCAGAGCGCAAAAGAAATCATCATGATGTTCATGCTTAGAATCGCGGAAACCCCCAGACGGATGCCAAGCGACCGCATTTGACCGGAATCGCGCCCCGATTCGGCCGGACGGGCTTTGTAGCCGAGCCGGGAGATGCTCTTCGTGATAGCTTCCGGCTCGATAAGGTGGGGCATGTACTTTATTCGGGCTATATCTGAAAAAAAGAGAATGTTGGCGCTCAGCACCCCGTCCATTTTGCGCAATAGATGTTCAATGAGCCACGAACAGGCGACGCACCACATCCCTTCTATCCTGAGGCACAGTTCCTGCGATAGTCCTTCCTCAATGGCGGAGGCGCTCGGACCTCCGAGCCGGTTGCCCGCCGCCTCCGGAGGCGGGCGAAAAGCGCGGGCGGGGCCGACAGCCGACTTCCGGACATCTCCGGAGGGAATGAGACCCGCGGCAACGCAAGCCCTGTAGAGTTCGGTGCTGCGGTAATCTTCGAGGACCTCTTCGGGGCTGTTGCAAAGAATTTGAAAGACATACATGCAGCCAAGGCAGCAAAAATGCACCGTTTGGCCCTTAACCGGCTGAGAGATATTGGAGCTTTCCGCCGGCAGGCCGCAAAGGTGACATGATTTCTCTGAAACCCGGTCTGACAAATAAGCCTCGCAAATGAAAGTGCAACACGGATCGCTGGAAACGGGAAAACTGTCGGCATTGTTTCCTGCTTCCGGTGGGAACGATCTTCATAACCGCATTTTCTTGTTTTTTAAAGGGATTGTCTACAGGCAAATCCTCGCAAAAAAACGCCGCTGTTTCCCTTTTTCTCCTCTTTCATCGCTGCGCCCATTCGGTGAATCGCTTTTAAGCATGGACAAACCCAGGAACGGCAAATACATTATTTTAGGTACACAGGTAAAAAGCCTATTAAAACCTAATTGAAGGAGATCAAAATATGAAGGCTAAATCAGCTTTAATTATAGGGTGTCTGGTTGTCGCTTCCCTCATGTTGGTGACGCCCTCGAGAGCCGAGGCGCAATGCTGTTGGGGCGAATATATTGCAGCACCCTTCGTGGCCGCGGGGGCGGTGGTTGCGGGCGCCGCGGTGGTATCGGCCGCCATAGTGACGGCCCCCTTCACCGCTTTCAGTTGCAACACTTGCGGGGTTTCCCTTTGTAATCCGTGTGGCGTTACATACACCCCACCTCCTTGCAATACCTGCTGCGATAATTGTTGAGGATTTTAACTTGATTGGAGGATTTTAACTGATTTACGACCCGGGCGATTCAATCGCCCGGGCCGGTAAGGGAATTTTGAAGGGGTCTGCATCATATCGAGTTAGCAACGATGATTTGCACATATCTGGGCAACTTTTTGCCTTAATGCCATCAACAACCGGTCAAATGAGCCATTAGCCAATATTGAGTCGAACTGATAACGGTAGTTCATTACAAGACTCGTTCCCGAGACTGAGACATCGTATGCCTTCCAGTTTCCGTTCGTGAGGTGAAGGTGATATTCGAGAGGGATCTCGCCGTTCTCGCCCCTCACGAGCGCCTCGACAACGACATAACCCTGGGATATCGGCCTCTGACTGTAAGTGATCGGCCGTTGAGCATATCTTTCTATGTCTCCTACATATGTGTTAAACAGAAGCTTGCTGAACTCCTGCGTAAACTCCTGCTGTTTTTCGGGAGGCACGCGGTCCCAACGCGGCCCCACGGCAAGCCTGCCTATCGCCTCAAAATCAAAATAGCCCTCAACGACATCTCGAATTTTTTCCCTGCGGGCACTGGTGTCTTGAGGGTATGCCCTGAGTATTTGAAGGACTTGGTGCGTCCCGTTTTTGACAACTGCCTCCGGGTTCTCCGCCGACATGGCCGGCGAGCCCCACAAGCAAAAACCAACCACCAGGACGAGCGTTTTCAGGATAAAACGCCCTCCTGCCAACCCAATTCGTGAACGAGCTACAAACATTTTCCATCCTTCAGCCGTTTCAGAACAGCCGGCAACGCCATGGCCGATCCACATCACGGCAATTATCCGGTTTTTTCATAGATCACCAATGAGTCCATCCTAACAGCAAACAGGACGTGAAGCATCGCAGGCGATCGTTTATGGCTGAGAGCATCTGCCTTCACTTTCCTGTTCCAATCCCATCCAAGCATATTTACAGAGAAGATATTCTCTTCTGTAAATGGGTTCGGTTCTCTTGCTTGAAATTTTATTTAATATTATCAATTACCTATATAACGGTAGTGATCCTTCTTAATGGTGTCAACCGAGGCGGGCTTTCACGGAGCGGATAACTAAAGGTCCTTTATAGGCATAGTATCCGGATGGGACCGGTCAGACTGAAAACTCCATCGTCAAATCGATGGATCCGGCTGAGTGGGTAATGGCGCCGCAGCTTACGAAATCGACGCCGGATTGGGCTATGGTCCGTACGGTTTCAAGGTTTACGCCGCCGGATGCCTCCATGGTGACGCGGCCTTTGCCGATCGCGGCGGCCTCCTTCAGCATATCCGGCGTAAAATTGTCCAAAAGAACTATGTCGGCCCCCGCGCCGATCGCCTCTTCGAGTTGGTCGAGATTTTCCACTTCGACTTCGATCCTGAGTGTATGAGGGGCGCCTTCTCTCGCGCGGCGGATCGCTTCTTTTGTGCTTCCCACCGCCGCGATGTGGTTGTCTTTTATCAGAATTCCATCCGCCAATCCGAACCGGTGATTCTTGCCGCCTCCGTGCCGCACGGCTTCTTTTTCAAGGCTCCGCCACAGGGGGGTTGTCTTGCGCGTATCGAGCAGACGGCATCCCGTCCCGGCTATGGCATCCGCCATCTTGCGCGTCAAGGTGGCGATCCCGCACAATCGCTGCGCGAAGTTAAGAGCGGTGCGTTCACAGGTCAGCATGGTCCGGACCCGCCCCTTTATACCAAATACCGGGACGTTCGGCGCGATCCGGTCACCGTCGGCAAACAGGCACTCCACCCGAATGAGCGGGTCGAACAACTCGAAGATTCTTCGGAATGGTTTCGAGCCGGAAAGAACAAATGGTTCGCGGCCGAATACAACGGCGCTGCCTTCCAGTTCGGCGGGTGTAACGGCCAGCGTCGTAGCGTCTCCGCTGCCGATGTCTTCCAGGAGGGCCAGCCGGAGCAATTCATCTATTTCTAGCATCGTCGTCATTCCGCCTGAGCTTCCCATAACCCGTTCATAATATCGAGCCTGCGGTTCAGTTTTTCGATCTTCTCACCCAGGCGGGCGTTCTTTTCCCGTTCCTTATCGATTACCTCATATGGGGCTTTTTGCAGGAAATCATCGTTGGAAAGCTTTCTGCTCGTGAGCCCGAACTCCTTTTCGAGTTTGGCGAGTTCTTTTTGGAGCCGCTTGGCTTCGCTTTCGAAATCGAGAATGTCCTTGAGAACGACGAAAACCTCGATATTCCTCACGACGGTTCCCGCGGCGTGTTTCGGTTTCTCGATCTCTCCGATCAGGGCCACGGTCAGCCTTGAGATTCTTCCCAGGTCATTGATCGTGCGCTCCAGCCTTCCGAGCAGTTCGAGGTCCGACCGCTTTTCGCACAGGCAAGTCACCTCCACCTTAAAAGCAGGGGGAACGTTCATTTCACCGCGTATATTGCGTATCGCGAGTATCACCCCCATAACCGTTTCCATCTGCTCCTCGGCCTGGGGATCGATCCTTTGCGCCTGAGCTTCCGGAAAATCCGCTTTCATGATGCTTCCGGAAATGTGGGGCAGTTTGTGCCAAAGCTCCTCGGTTATAAACGGCATTACCGGGTGCAGAAGAATCAGCACTTTTTCCAGAACGGTGGCGGCTATGGATCTGGCCAGAGCGCCCGCCTCAAAATCTTCGCCGTAGAACGCCGGCTTGATCATTTCCAGGTACCAGTCGCAGTACTCGTGCCACAGGAATTGATAAAGAACCTGCGCGTACTGGTTGAAAAGATAGTTGTCCAAAGCCTCGCTGGTTTCGGCGGCAACTCTTTGCAGGCGGCTCAAAATCCAGCGATGGGCAAGCGCGTCGATTTTTTCGGGGACCTCGATTGGTCCCTCGAAATCTTCCAGGTTCATTAAAAGAAGCCGGGCGGCGTTCCATATCTTATTAACAAAATGCTTGTAGCCCTCGATTCGCTCCTCGGATAGTTTGACGTCCCGCCCCTGGACGGCGAAGGCCGTGAGGGCGAACCGGAATGCGTCGGTCCCAAACTTGTCCATCATAAGAAGGGGATCGATCACGTTCCCCTTCGATTTGCTCATTTTCTGCCCCTCGGAATCTCGAACGAGGGCATGCACATAGACTTCATGGAACGGGACTTCCCCCTTGAAATGAAGTCCCATCATCATCATCCTGGCGACCCAGAAAAACAGGATATCGAATGCCGTAACCAGAACGGATGTGGGATAGAACTTCTCCAGCTCCAATGTGTCCCGCGGCCATCCCAGGGTCGAAAAGGGCCACAGTCCCGAACTGAACCATGTGTCGAGAACGTCCGGGTCCTGTTCGAGCGGAGAACCGGGGCAGTTCGGGCATCCGTCGGGGGCTTCCACCGAGACGATCACATCGTTGCACTCCGTGCAATACCACGCCGGGATGCGGTGTCCCCACCATATCTGGCGGCTTATGCACCAGTCCTCGACATTTTCAAGCCAGTTGAAGTAATCCTTTTCCCATTTGGCCGGGATAATTTTGGTCTTGCCTTGCTTAACGGCATCCATGGCGGCTTCGGCAAGAGGCTTTGCCGCAACGAACCACTGAAGCGAAATCATCGGCTCGACCACGCTGTGGCAGCGGTAACAGTGCCCAACCCGGTGCTTGTATTTTTCTGTCTTAGGGAGGTAGCCTTCCTTTTCAAGGTCTTTGAGGATCTGCTTGCGGCACTCGAACCGGTCCATGCCGGCGTATGGACCGGCGCCTTCAGCCATGATTCCGCCTTCGTCTATCACCTGCACCAACTCGAGATTGTGCTTCGCCGAGAGTTCGAAATCATTGAAGTCGTGTGCAGGTGTGACCTTTAGCGCCCCGGTGCCGAACTCACGCTCCACGTACAAGTCGCCTATCACGGGGATGTGGCGGCCGACCAGGGGCAGTATCGCCTCCTGGCCGATGTAGGCCTCGTACCTGGGGTCTTCCGGGTTCACGGCCACGGCAGTATCGCCGAGCATCGTTTCAGGCCGCGTGGTGGCTACGATCAGGGCGCCCTTCCCGTTTGCCAGCGGGTACCGGATGTAATAGAGAAAGCTGTCCAGCTCTTCGCTTTCGACTTCGATATTGGCCAGGGCGGTCATGCAGCGCGGACACCAGTTGATCATGCGCCTGCCTCGATATATCAGGCCCTCGTTATACAAGGTTGCAAAAACCTGGCGCACCGCCTGCGAAAGGCCCTCGTCCATCGTGAACCGCTCGCGCGACCAGTCGCAAGACGCCCCCAGACGCTTCAACTGGTTCATGATTATACCGCCGAACCTGGTCCTCCATTCCCATACGTACTGCAAAAAGGCTTCCCGGCCGATCCCATGCCTCGTCTTTCCCTCAAGTCCAAGCTGTCTTTCGACCACATTCTGAGTGGCGATTCCGGCGTGGTCCGTCCCTGGCACCCACAATACCTCGAAACCTCTCAGCCTTTTGTAACGGCAAAGGATGTCCTGGAGGGTGTTGTTCAGAGCATGGCCCATGTGCAACTGGCCGGTTACGTTCGGGGGAGGGATTACTATCGAGTAAGGCGCCTTGGGACTCCCTGCGTCTGCGATGAAAAACCCGTTTTTTTCCCAATAGGCGTACCAATGGGATTCGACTTCGGCAAATTCATATGCCTTGGGCGGAGCGCCTTTACTCATATGGCTGGTTCCTCTGTTCTTCCTAGTGAAGCTCTTTCTTAATTTTTTCTATTTCTTCGCTGATTATCGACCTGACCAGGTCGGGCAGACTCCATTCAACCAGGGCCCGTATGTGTTCCTGCAAACGGGATTCGATTCGGTCCATGAGTTCTTCGGCCGTTTTCGACATATCCACGGCGGGCGGGGCAGATGTCCGCTCTTCTTCCAGGGACACGGCGGATGCCGGCTCGGGTTCAATGTCTGCGGGCCGGGCTTCCTCCGGGATTTTGATGGCCGCAGCGGCCCTGTCCTTCAAGTTGGCATTCTTCTTGTCGACCGGGCCGGGTTCGAGCGTCCCTACCTCATCCAATAAATCATCGAGCCTGGATGCCTCGTCTTTTTCGAAGACCTTGGGTTGAACTTTATCGGCGGCTTTTGTGGCCGGTTCCTTGGATGTGATTTGATCGAACAGAGCATCCTCGTCTTCGGATTCATCTCCGAAAACCTCGATCAAATCCTTTTCCCCGGATCGAGCGGGCTGCTTCATCGACGGCTCTTGTTGCTGCTCGAAATCGGCGTCCACGTCCAGGATCTCGACATCCAAGTCCAGGTCCTCATCTTCGTCAATGGGCCTGTCCGGCATTTCGATAATATCTTCCAGATCGATTATCTCGTCGTCCTGGCTATTGAGTTCAAGATCAAGGTCCCGCATCGGATCGTCGTGTTCTTCTTGGGTGATCGATCTAGCCGGTTTCTTCATAAGCCCCTCTCATCGGGTTCTAACACCCGTGGAATCAGAAAGAAGTATCAACCTTATAATAAAACTATTCGATACCACGCATAAAAATGCCCTGTCAAGGTTTAGCTGGCAATCTACCCGGCTATTCATGCCCGACGCGGTTTAAATGGAAGTATCGAATAATATTATCACAAAGCAAAAGAAAGGGGATGCCGCCTCAGCATCCCCCACGATCTGGCAATCGGACAATATTAAATAATGAGGATTTAGACTCCACTCACCAAAATTACCCGGACCCACTTGCCATCGACACATTCACACAATCCGCCCTCAACCGCGATGTCCGAGCCGTTGGCAAAACTCCGTCCCCCTGATTTGCAACCCGATTCTTCGTTCATCTTTATTCCAGATCCCCCTGGGATTTCTTGAATTCTTCATTATCAAACGATAATCACTCGCTAATTCCTTGTCACCCGCCTCTCTCCCGGGGTCCCGCCTCTTCCCTCTCTCATGCGACGCACTTGATATCCAGCAGTGGAGTGCCGTCAATGGCGTCGAGCCCTTCGACCTCGATGACCATGCCCTCAACCCCGGTTACCTCAACGGTATCGATAGAAATCGGGTTTGGCCGCTGGGGGCTCCGCGTTGCAAAAACGCCCCTCATGGGACGTGTTACGTCATGCCTGGGGTGCACCTGCAAGACGTCGCGTTCGGCAAGATGCATCCAATATAGGATTACGATCTTGCGGCCCTTTTCAACACCCAGCATGGCGTCTTTGTATACCTCGTCTATAATCAGCTTTCCCTTGATACGCGACTCGCTCCCCTGCCGGGGGGCATCGCGCGGGTCGGTAATGCGGCTTCGGATTGTGCCGATGGGCTTAATGACTATTTCCATGGACTGGCCTCCAGTTTGAGCCCTCCCCCTGCTCCAGGCCCGGGCGGGTTTGTTTAGTTCAACCTGCGGGATGCATTCCGCCGATAATGCCTCCAAGATCTCCGGATAGAGAGCTAAAGCTGAACAGGTTTACTGATAAAGGCCTCGACTGCAGATCGAAACTCTTCGGGCAAAGGGGTCACCCGGCCCGCAAAACTTACGCAGAGCATGTTCAATTGAGCTGCGGTGCATAACTCCAATTCGAGTCTAACCCCCGTTTTTTGGCATTCGGCAGTGTCCCTTGAGGGCCTGTATATCAGTTGAGAAAAAGATAGGCCGCGCCTGTTGAGTGAAGTTATCCCGGTATGTATCTCGATTTCATCGTCGTAGTTCAGGGCTTTGCGGTATTTGCAGCGAGATTCGACTATAGTCAGATGAAGTTGCCGGCTCGTCAGCTTGATGTAAGGATAACCGATTTTCCTCAGCATGTCCGTGCGCCCCACCTCCAGGAAATGATAATAATTCCCGTGGTAGACCGCCTGCCCCATATCAACCTCGAAAAGGGGGACACGCAGACTCGTTACGTGGTAGGAAGCGTTTGGGCTTCCAGCCTTCACCCAGGCGGGGGACGTACCGTTTTTATGTGATAAATCGCTCACTTGAGACTCCAGATTGATGCCCGTTTGAAAAAAGCGAACGATGCTCTCCTGGTTTCCACCATTTCCCGATGGAAACCGGTTATAATGCCCGAAGCTGACTAAAGTACTGTGAATTGCTCATCGGAGGTGGATTCTTTGGGTATTTTCCCGCAAATGAATGGTTCCGGCCGAAAACGAGATCGTTCCAAACGATACGGGCGCCCATCGTCACCAAAATCTACCGATGGAACTTACTCTCTCAAGATCTATAGAAGCCTTCGGCCCGTGCTCGACCGTATACGGACCCCGGAGCCCGCCCCTTTTGTGCCCGACCCGTTCCAGGTTGAGGCCTTGATGGAAATTGAGGCGTCTGACGTCCTTGTCACCGCTCCAACAGGCGCAGGAAAGACTTATATCGCAGTTGAGGCCATTGACAAGGTTTTTCGCAGGGGCGGAAAGTGCTGGTATGCATCGCCGCTCAAGGCGCTCTCAAATGCAAAACACCAGGAATTCCGCGACATCTTCGGTCCGGAAAACGTAGGGATACTCACCGGAGACAGGAAAGAAAACACACAGGCGCCGATAATAGTCGGGACCACCGAAATCCTGCGCAATCAACTCTACGACATAATGCACCGGGGAGAGGACATTGACATGGACCTCGTGGTGCTGGACGAGGCCCATTACCTCGGCGATGTCGACCGGGGAGTCGTTTGGGAGGAGGTGCTCATCTATCTTCCCTCGCGCGTGCGGCTTCTCCTGCTCTCTGCGACCATACTGAATGCACACGAAATCTGCAAGTGGCTCACCTGGTTGCGTGATTCCGCGTGCAAATGGGTGGCTGCAGTCGAGCGGCCCGTCCCACTTTTTCCTCTTTTCCTGTTCCCGAGCGGAGAGCTTGCGCCGCTGGGAACGCGCCGGGGCCTGCTCCCGAGGATCGAGAGAATCGATCCCAAATCGCTTCCCCGGAGCGAACTGCCCGAGGTCCCGAAGATTCTCGAGGCGCTTCGAAGCGCCAACCTGCTTCCGGCGATATTTTTCCTGAAATCGAGGGCCGACTGCGACAGGGCCGTCGCACTGTGCCGGCCTGCTCAAGGTTCCGATGGACGGAAAAATTCCGAAAAATTTCTTAACAGACTCGATGAACTCCTCAAAGCCTATCCGTTCCTTAAAGCCCATCAGCACCTTTCAATTCTCAAAAACTGCCGGGTGGGCTCTCATCATGGCGGGCAGCTTCCGCACTGGAAGCTTTTCCTCGAAAAAATGATGCAGGCCGGGTACATCGATGCGATCTTCTCGACATCTACAATCGCCGCCGGCGTCAACTTCCCCGCGCGCACGGTGGTCATCTTTCAAAGCGACCGGTTCAACGGCAAGGGGTTCGTATCGCTCGGGGCAACAGACCTGCTGCAGATGACGGGCAGGGCTGGACGCCGCGGAATGGACGAAATCGGATTCGTGCTGGTCGTACCGGGGCAACATCAGGACCCGCGGCTTATAAACGACCTGTTAAAATCGCCGCCCGATCCCATCCAGAGCCAGATTCGCGTGAATTTCTCAATGGTTTTGAACCTGTTGCTCTCACACAATCCGGAGGAGATTCGCAACCTCTTTGTGGCTTCCCTGGCCACTTTCCAAAACATGAGACTCGATGCCCGATCCATGAAAAAGCTCGAAACCGTACGGGCCGAGCTCGAAGAATGGCGAGACCGGATGAGTTGCGGCTCCGTCGATGAACTCGCCGAGATCCGGCCGCGCTACTCCAGCTCCCTGGATCAGTACCGAAAGATGCGCAAGTCCATCAAGCGAAAGCCCAGGTACCGCAAGCTCGTCGATTTATTGGCGCCCGGCCGGGTTTTTATCAGCCAGAGAGGGACCCCTTACATTTGCGTCGCATGGCCCGACTTTGAATACAGGAACGTGGAAGCGGTTCGCCTTGCCAACCCGGTCCGATTTCGGCGCCGCCGCATAAGGACGCACCGGGTCGCGTTCCAGCGCGTTCGGGATTTGAGCGTTTTGCTCGATTCTTTTCCGGATCCGGAGGAGCGCGAAGAATGGGAAAGCCTGCTCGCTCGCGCCTTCGAGGGCGAATTTGCACCGGTTGAGTCCGAAGGGCGGCCCGTTTCCGCCCCCGCCGACCTCGCATCCAGGGATCTGGCGGCCATGGCCGAGCGAGTCGAATCGTTTCCATGTGAAAAATGCTCCCTGTTTGCCCCCTGCCTGCAGGAAACGGAACATCCATTCTCCGCGGCGCTGAGGCGGTATTTCCACCTGTTCTCCAAGGTCGATTTGGCTCAGGAACAGCTCTGGAGATCGTTTCTAAAGCACTACGCCCTCCTTCAGGCCGAAGGATATGTCGATGACGAGGGCAGGTTGACCCGTGACGGCACGTGGGCCTGCAAACTCCGTCTCGATCAGCCGCTGCTTATCTCCGAGGGGATCCGCAAAGGCGTGTTTCCGCAAGACAGACCCGAGTTGCTGGCGGCCTTGATCGCTCCCTTCGTTACTGACCGGGATAAGCAGGGAGATGTGCAACTTGCGTCCTTTATCTGGAAATACCCCGATCTGGCCAAACCTTTTTTCCAAATGTTGAAAAACCTGCAGAGACTCCGGGAGCGCCTGCAGGCCGAAGGATTCGAAACCCCACCCCTGCCGTTCTGGGCGCTTGTGACCGTTTTCCACTGGGCAAAGGGACTGTCATGGGAAGAGGTTCACGATATTTCCGGAATGGACGAGGGAGATCTGGCAATGATCGTGCTCCGAACGGCCGACCACCTGCGGCAGATCGAAACCCTTTCCCAGACGCATCCTCAACTTGCCGCAACCGCGGGACAGGCCATTCGCCTGTTGTTGCGCGAACCCGTTCTGGTAACGTGACGATGCGTCTTCTTTGATCCCGCATGGCGGCTCCTTTCAAAAAAAACTTGACACAATGCCCTTTAATAAAATATATAAAGCAATTCCAAATATTCCCTTACAGGAGGCATCGAGATGGTAAAAAGCCCATGCATCAACTGTGATCGAGCCAATGAAGACAAAAACAAATGTCTGGATAAGTGTGACCGGCTCAAGGAATACCAGGAAATGATTCTGAAACAGGGAATCTACGCTACCATGTAGCTATGGCTTTCAGCCTTTTATTAGCGGCCGGGAGGGGGCCGCTTTTTTTGTCCTGAAGCCTTATATTTCGAAAGCGGGACCAGCAACAGGCCAGTTTGGAGGACTCAAAATCATGTACGCCATCTTCAGGTCCGGTGGAAGGCAATACGAAGCCCGGCCGGGAAACGTAGTGAAAGTGGAAAAGATAGCCGGCGAAATCGGAGAAAGTGTGACCATCGACGAGGTGCTTTTTTTCTCCGACGGACAGCAGGTTCGGGTCGGGCAGCCGCTCGTCGAGGGAGTCGCCGTCCGAGCCACCATAATCGAGCAGGGGCGGTTGCCCAAAATTGTCATTTTTAAACACAAACGGCGCAAAGATTACCGGAAACGGCAGGGACACAGGCAGGCTTACACCGCGATGCGTGTGGAAAACATCGGGTAAGACCGGCGCTGAATTGCTCCCGGAACCGGTTGGAGGCGGTCGAGCTGAAACGATTTGCTCCCGCTGCCTCCTGAGATTTTGGAGGATCATCATGGCACATAAAAAAGCGGGTGGAAGTTCCCGTAATGGCCGCGACAGTGCGGGCCAGCGCAGGGGCGTCAAGAAATTCGGCGGCGAATTCGTGCGCGCCGGCAATATCATAGTTCGTCAGTTGGGCACGCAGTTCCATCCGGGAAATAATGTAGGGATGGGAAGGGACTATACCCTTTTCGCACTTGCCGATGGGTTGGTCACTTTTGAATATAAGGACAGAACGCGTCAGAAAATAAGCGTTTATCCTGTCGAGACGACCCAAGCGTAAGCTTCATGCCACGGAATCCGGGAAATGGGGAGAGGCGGCGGCGCGGGACGCCGCAAGTCTTCGCTTCCCCCCGTTTTGCGGCTCCATGTCTGCCCTCGGGCGGGTCCCCCCAAGTCTCTGCATCTCTCCTCATTGGCCCGGTTCAAAGCTTTGTATCCACCCGAAAGCCGGCCGCCAAAATTTTGAGCGGTCCGCAGGGACTGATTGCGCCCATCAGTGATTAACAGATAATTAAGTGAAATCGGCGGCAAGATTAAAATGAAATTCGTCGACGAAATTACAATCTCTATTGTGGCCGGAAAAGGGGGAAGCGGCTGTGTCAGCTTCCGGCGCGAGAAGTATGTGCCTCGTGGCGGCCCCGATGGTGGCGACGGCGGTCAGGGGGGCAGCGTCGTGCTTGTGGCATCGGAACGAAAGCACAGTCTGCTCGATTTTAGGTTCCGGAACCTTTTCAAGGCCGAGTCCGGAAGAAACGGCGCCGGCCGGAACAGATATGGAAGAAGCGGTGAAGACCTGGTCTTGGAGGTGCCCGTTGGCACCTCGGCAAAGGACCCCCTGACGGGGGAAATCCTCGCCGATCTGACTGAACCGGACCAGAGGTGGATAGCGGCCAACGGGGGAAGGGGCGGGAAAGGAAACGCCCATTTCGTCAGTTCGACTTTCAGGTCCCCGCGTCTTGCGCAGGAAGGCGAACCGGGCGAGGAACGAAGCCTCAAACTCGAACTTAAACTCATTGCGGACGTCGGCCTTGTAGGGCTTCCAAACGCGGGGAAATCGACTCTCGTTTCAGCGGTCTCGGCGGCGCGGCCCAAAATAGCAGATTATCCCTTCACCACCCTCACCCCGAATCTCGGTGTCGTGCAATACGACGACGCTCCGCCCTTTGTCATGGCGGACGTTCCGGGGCTTATCGAGGGAGCGCACGAAGGGGCGGGCCTTGGCGTCCGGTTTCTCAAGCACATCGAGAGGACCCGGCTGCTGGTCCACGTGATCGACTTGTCCCGGCTGCCCGCGGACAATCCCCTGGAGCCTTTCAGGCTGATCGAACACGAGCTTCAAAGCTATTCGGAAGACATGAAGAAAAAGCCGCGAATAATCGTTTTGAACAAGACCGATCTCGTACAAAACGGGCAGAGTTTGGACGAACTCGGCAAAATGTACCGGGAACTCGGATACCCAGTCCTCCTGGTGTCTTCGCTGAGAAGGGATGGTCTCCGCGAACTGGTCCGACTCCTTACCAAAAGTCTCGCTCGGATGGATCGAAAAAGCGCCGGCCTACAGGCAAACGGGCCCGATCCGGCAAGATCCGGAGAAAAACCCTGAGCATGGCTTTTCTTAAGGCATATAATCCCATCTCTACTGCATATACCTAAAAACATGACTGCCGTTCTACCGATTGTGCCTCAGGTTTTTCAACGCCCTCAGTTTTTCACGTTCAAAAGCGAGAACCATTCTTTGTTAGTGGTTATTTACTTGTTACAAAACATCTCTATGCTAATCTTATGATTGAATAAACCGATTGGAGAAATTATATTAGCTGGAGTTTTGCGCAGGGGGTCCTTTACTGGCGCGAAAATGACGTCTATTTGAGGGATCAAACCTATGGATTATGATGTCGGGATTGACGTAGGGTCGGTCAGCATCAACTGTGTCATTCTGGACGAATGTGGCGAAATCGTCCTCGAAACCCCCTATCTTAGACATTTCGGCCTGATCTTTGAAGAAACTCACAAACTCCTCGATAGTATCATCCGGCGAATCCAAAGCAATAATTCCGGCACGCTCAGATCGGCGACCTTTACCGGGGTCCACGGAGATCCACTGGCCGAAAGGCTCGGGGCCCCGTTCGAAGTGGAGACCATCGCCCAGGTCCTGGGTTCCATTCACATGGTGCCGGGCGTACGGTCGATCATTAAAGTGGGAGGCCAGGACGCGTCGGTCTTCCAACTGGCCTACATCGGGGACGATTGGCGCCTGGAGTCTTTCAACATGAACGGTCCGTGCGCATCGGGGACCGGTTCATTTATCGACCAGCAGGCCGAAAGGCTCGCCCAGTCGATCTACGGACCTGATTTTTCCATGGATCAGGAAGCGCTCCAGCATACCCTGGAAGACTTTATCGAACTGGGCCTCGAGAGCACTTACCCCGCGCCGGTCGCCTGCCGCTGCACGGTTTTCACGAAATCGGACATGATCCACCTCCAAAACAAGGGCGAAAGTCTCGCCAATATAATAGCAGGCCTGCATTTCGGCAATGCGGCCAACTACATAAGCACCATTATCGCCAACCGGGAACTTTGCGATCCGATCATTTTCATAGGGGCCATGGCTTCGAACCGGCTCCAGGTCAAGGCCTTCAAGCACTATTTCCCCTCCCTCAAGGTGCCTGCCCGCCACACTTCGATAGGCGCGCTTGGCGCCGCGCTCCAGGCCAGAAAACAAGGCTGGCGAAATGGGGTGGACCTTTCAGCCCTTGTGCGGACCGGCTCCGGACCGGTATACAGTTTCCCGAGGGCCGAGCGGCTGGTGCTTTCCAAGACCAGCTTTGACCCCGAAAACGGTCTTGCTCCGTGGGCAAAAAAGAAGGGAAAGCTGGTCGAGGTCTATCTGGGGATCGATATAGGCTCGACTACCACGAAGTATTCGCTGGTAAACGAGAAAGCGCAAATTCTTCACAAATGTTACGTGCCTACTCAGGGCAAACCGATAGAAGTTACTCAGCGGCTTTTGCGCACATTGCAGGACGAGGTGGGGCAAAAAGTCAAGCTGATGGCTATTGCCACGACCGGATCGGGCCGAAATGTGGTCGGGGATTTCTTGAACGCCGACCTCATTATGGATGAAATAACCGCTCACGCCCGGGGTGCGGTTGAAATCGATCCGGAAGTGGACACCATATTTGAAATCGGCGGGCAGGACTCGAAATATATCATGATAGAGAACACCCACCCTCTCGATTTCGATATGAACAAGGTCTGCGCGGCCGGCACCGGCAGCTTTCTCCATGAATTGGCGAACAAGATGAAGATCAACATCGTGGGGGAGTTCCAGGACATAGCCCTTTCTTCGGAAAGTCCTATTCATCTGGCGGAGAGGTGCACGGTTTTCATGCAATCGGACCTGGAGAGCTACCTTCAAAAGGGAGGCGAGCGCCGGGACCTTATAGCGGGTCTATGCTACGCGATTGTCTACAATTATCTGAACCGGGTGGTGGAAAAGCGCTTCGTCGGCAAACGGGTCATGTTCCTCGGCGGTCCTTCGCTGAACAAGGGAATAGTTGCGGCGTTCGAAAAAGTGCTCAAACGCGAGATGGTTGTCCCAAAGCATCGCGAGGTGCTGGGGGCCTTTGGGGCTGCATTGTCGGTAATTGAGCTTTTTAGGAAGCATGGGATGGAATACCGGAGGCGCGATCTCGACCAGCTTGCTTCAATGAAGGTGGATTTTACCGAGAACGTGTGCCATGCCGACAAGAAATGCCATAACGAATGCAAACTCAAGGTCTACAGCTTCGGTGAGCGCAAGAGCGTCTGGGGAGGCGATTGCGGCCGCTATGAAACACGGGCCGAAGGGGGTAGTGAGACAAACTTTTTCCAGGTGAGACAGGGCCTTTTCGAGCAGGCCCTGGAGGAAGCCGGGAACCTGCTGACCGAAGCAGAAGCGGGCCGGCAGCCAAAGCCGGTGATCGGCATACCGCGAGCGCTGCACTCGCTCGAATGGGGCGTTTTCTGGGCGCACCTTTTTTCCGAACTTGGGTTTCCAGTGTTGTTCAGTCCGAAGACGACCAACAAATTGGCGTTTCTGGGCGTGGAAACCGTTATCTCGGAAGTCTGCTTTCCGCTCAAGGTGTTTCACGGCCATGTCCGTTACCTTATGGACCGGGCCGAATACCTGTTCCTGCCCAACATCGTGAATACGCCGGTTCCCAAATCGGACGAAATCGGATATTTTTGTCCTTTGGTTCAGAGCTCTCAATATATGAGCAGGTCTGCTCTGAACATTGCGGACGAAAGGATTATCCGGCCGACCCTCTATCTGAAAGAGGACCCGGCAAACCTCGTCTATTCCTTCGAAAAGGCTCTTCCGGCCGACATCAGGCCGCCCAGGGCCGAACTCGAAGGCGCCATTTTCAAAGCGCTGGCGAGACAGATGGGATTTCGCCGCAAACTCATTGAGACCGGCGATGAAATAATCGGAAGCATCGACCCGGCGGAGCCCGTATGGATAATTACCGGGCGTCCGTACAATCTCTATGACGACCGGTTGAACCTCCAGCTTGGAAAGCAGCTTGCAAAGCTCGGAATAAAGGCCTTACCGATGGATCTGGTGAGTTCCGATTCCGAAAACATGAACGATTTCAAGGGCATGTTCTGGGGTCTCGGCGCCAGGATCATCAGGACGGCGAAAAGGGTTCTCCGGACCCCGAACTGGTATGGCGCGCACCTTACGAATTTTAGTTGCGGCGCGGATTCCTTTATCGAACATTTCTACCGTCATCTGCTCAGAGATAAGCCCTCCCTTATCCTTGAGCTTGACGAACACAGCGCTGTGGCTGGGCTTCTCACCCGTGTCGAGGCTTACCGCAATGTGGTAAAGAACCTTCAGGAAAAAAGGCTGGCCAGAAAACTCGATCCGGACGTGCCGGAGACTCTGGAGGAGGCGGGCTAGTGCTATAAGTCTTTAAGTCTTATACGTCCTATATGTCTAATTTGACCTATATGTCCTATTCGACTTATTTTTTGAGGAAATCGGGAAAATGGCAGCTTCCGCGAAGCAGCACTTCGGGCGCTTCGGTGACAAAGTCAAACAGTTCGACGTAACCGGCAAGACCTTGCTGATGCCGGAGATGGGTCCGTTTTCGTCCAGATTGCTTGCGGCTACATTCCGCGCGGTCGGGGTGAATGCCGTAATGATGGAGACCTACAAGGGGCTGGCGCTCGGAAAGGAATTCACGTCCGGCAAGGAGTGTTTTCCCTGCCAGGTGACCCTTGGCGATATCCTCTATTTTCTTAAGAAGGAAAAAGAGAGACTTGGGCCGGCTTTCTCACCGGACAACTATGTCTACTTTTTGCCCGAAGCGGACGGACCCTGCCGTTTCGGCATGTATAACAAGATGCAACGGCTGGTTCTGGACAGGTTCGAAGAGTTTCGGGATATACCGATTACCTACCTTTCGACTCGAAACGGCTATGAAACCGGTCAGATCATGCCCGCCGAGGCGGCTTCGATATTCAGAAAACTGGCCTATGTAGTAGTAATTGTATCGGATACCCTGGACCGGATGGTTTGGCGAGTCAGACCGTACGAACTGCGTCCCGGTTTGACCGATTCTTTCGTGAAAAAAGGGCTCGACGCTATTATAGCGGAGGTGGAGCAGAACGGAGCTTCGCTCGAGTTCAAAAAACTCTTTAATATAGTCGAAGACATTGCCTCCACGGTGAATACATTTATAGACACCCGGCTGCCCAGGCGTCCGCTGATCGGGGTAATCGGGGAGATATACGTCCGTACGCATCCCGATTCAAATCAGCATATAGTCAGGGTGCTTGAAAAGTTTGGAGCTGAAGTCGTAGTTGCCTCGATCGCGGAGTGGATAAACTACATCACTTACGACAGGGCCAGGGACCAGAAACGCTACTTGAAGCTGGCCCTGCTGAAACGGGATTTCTCGTCGCTCAGGAGCGTCCTGAACGATTTGATCCCCATACAGATCGAAAGATACTATCAGGTAATACGGCAGAAGCAGATTTATAGACGGGTGCTCAGGTACGTCGATATACATAAAGATCACAGGATAGGAATTCTCGAAAAGCGGTTGGATAGAGACAGGCTCTACAGCTTTGATATTGGGACCGAAGCAGCCCTGAGCATAGGGGCAGCGCTGGAGCAGGTGCACGAAGGATATAACGGCGTTGTGAACGTATTTCCTTTCACCTGCATGCCCAGCGCGGTCTGTACGGCTGTTCTCAAGCCGCTTTTAAACAAAATGCATATGCCCTACATCGATGCGCCTTATGATGGGGCAATTCAGCCCAATCGGGAGATAGCTCTGCGAACATTTGTCTTTCAGGCAAAACAGCATCTTGAATCCCGCATGTCGGGCAATGGAAACGGCAAGGTGAAATGTCATATCAAAACATGATTATTAATGCTATCCATCCGGAGGAATTCCGGATCGCGGTAGTCGAAGGCCACACTCTCGAACATTTTTTCATAGAAACGGCGACACGCGGCAAAGTAGCCGGGAATCTCTACAAGGCGACGATAACTCATATTCAGTCCAGCCTGCAGGCCGCTTTTGTAAACTACGGAGTCGAACGAAACGGCTTCCTTCCCTTCTCTGAAATTCATCCGGAGTACTACGACTCCGACGTCGCGGACAACGCAAGAATCCAGGATGTGATCCACTCCGGACAGGACGTGCTCGTTCAGGTGGTCAAGGAGGAGTTGGGCACAAAAGGGGCGCTGCTTACGACCTACGTCTCGCTTGCAGGGCGCGATATCGTCTTGATGCCGGGACAGGATCAGCGCGGGGTTTCCAGAAAGATCGAAAACGGCGATAAGCGCGATCAGATGAAAGAGCTTGCCAGGAGCCTCAAAGTCCCCGAGGGCTTTGGTGTGATACTTAGGACCGCCGCCGAAAATCGCTCGAAGCGTGAAGTCATAAAAGACCTCGACCACCTGATGAAGATCTGGGAAGAAATAAAGAAGCGAGTCCAGGAGTCAGCCTCCCCCTGCCTCATCTACAAGGAGCAGGATCTGGCGATTCGGATCATTCGCGACTATTTCGCCACCGGGGTCAAGGGAATTCTCGTCGATGACAGGGAAGTTTACCGAAGGGTAAAAGAATTCCTGGGCATCATCAGTCCGAGAAACAAGAATTCGGTCAGACTTTACAAGGAAGAAGGGCCGATTTTCTCCAAATACAACCTCGAAGACCAGATAGCGCAAATATTCCGGAAAAAGGTACCGCTCAAATCGGGTGGTTACCTGCTCTTCGACCCCACGGAAGCACTCGTGTCGATAGATGTCAACTCCGGCCGCACGAGCGCCGACGGGGCCGTCGAGGAAATGGCCTTCAAGGTGAACCTCGAAGCGGCGGTCGAAATCCCTCGCCAGTTGCGTCTTCGCGACCTTGGAGGTCTCGTGGTCATAGACTTCATCGATATGCGGGACCAGAGGCATGCGCGTGAAGTGGAGCGTCGGTTAAAAGAAGAGATAAAAAGGGACAAGGCCAAAATAACGGTTGGGCGAATCTCCAAGTTCGGACTCCTGGAGTTGTCGCGCCAGCACCTGGGACTGAACATCCTGCGCGGTTCCTACACGGAATGCCCTGTATGTCAGGGAAGCGGTCTTGTGCAGTCAACGGAAACCACCGCCCTGGGCTATTACCGCAAAATCTGGACGACGCTCATGCAGAAAAAACCGGCAATCGTGAAAGCCGTGCTTCCTTCCGACGCGGCAAGCTATCTTTTGAACCGCAAGCGGGCTGAGATAGCAAACCTGGAGAGCTTTTACAAGGCCAGCATCATCATAGAGCCATCCCCTACGGCACTGTCGGGCGAAGGGTATATAGAAACGACCCCGCACGAACTCCAGAGTTAGGCGAGCAGGTTGTCCCGAAAATCCGGCGGCCGATGGAGCGGGAATCGCCGGGGAAGATGCCGTCGCGGTCATAAAATCATGCCAAAAGCCGAGCGGCCTTGTGGAACAGGGGTCGTCCACCCTTTGCGGCTGGTAGGTCTTTCTATTTTTCTTTTTTGAGCAGGGCCTCCAGACCCGCAAACGGCTTGAAAGTCGCCGTGGGATTGGCGCTTTCGTCCGGCGCCGGCTCATCGTAGTACTCCGAGTTTAACCCGCGCGAGTGTTCGTTATCATGGCAGAAGAGGCATAACAATTCCCAGTTGCTGCCATCCCGGGGGTTATTGTCGTGATTGTGGTCCTTATGGTGCACGGTCAGCTCGCGAAGCCGTTTTCCCGAGAACTCGCGCCCGCAGCGGGCACAGATCCAGGGAAACAGTTTCAGTGCCTTTTCTCTGTATGTTTTTTCCCGCTGTTCTCGATTCCAACCGGCCTCCGGAGTAACCCGGTCTACCCTTCCGATCATAATCCTTGTCCTTTCCGGCCCTCACCTGGTTGCCGACAAGAATGCCTTTCCGCTCCCTGCTTCCCGCTTGTCATAATCATACACTTTTTTGCCCAAGGCGCCCAACCCCGATTGCAGCATCTCGCTTTTAGCAGGAGCTGCGCGTAGCCGGTTGACAACCGTGGCTCATTTTAGGATATCGTTCGACTTCATTTTGATTCCTTTCCCTTTTGATTTAGGCTATTTATGGGTACCTCCAACTGGAAAGGAAAATTATGAAAAAGATTTTCACTGCGATTCTGTTTTTCTGTTTAGCAATTATTCTGGCATATGCCGGCGCCAGCTACTGGATAGGGGGTCAGGCACTGCAACAGCACCAACGGCTGATGGCGCAAATCAACGGCTACGATTTCGTAGAGGTCTCCAATAAGAGTTACGAACGAGGCCTTTTCAGCTCCAGTGCGTTGACTACATTCACCTTTACGCAACCAGGGATGGGGGATGCGATTAAATTCAGCATCATTAATTCGATCTACCACGGACCTTTTGTCTTTCTACGAAACCGTCATATCAAGACCGGTCTGCAGCCTGTTCTAGCCGTAATCCAAACACGGCTTGCGCCGGATGGCTGCTCTGAGGATATGAAAAAGTTGCTGGAAAAAATACCCGAACTTCAATCTTCCGAAGCTATTACGGTCACTTCGCTTGACGGGGGCGCGGAAACCTATTGCGATGTTCCGCCTTTCCAAAAGAAGCTCGCGAACGACAAAAAGGAAGAATACGAGGTGCAGTGGGGTGGCTTCGGCGCCCAATCCAAATTCGATGCCCAACTCGGGGAGGCTTCGGGTGCTTACAACGCTCCATCATTGCAGGTAAGTGATAAGAATAACCTGTTGCGGATCAAGAATATTCATGGAGATTTCGATTCGCATCCCGGCTTAAAGGGGATAGCGGTCGGTGCGATGACCTTTTCAATCGACGGTGTGGAGGCTTCCGATAAAGGGGATGGGGCCTTTAACCTGAGCTCGTTCGTGATGAAGGCTGAGTCGGGGTTTTCCGGCGAGACCGTCAACTGCTCGATTCAACTGGGCTTTGATAAACTGACAGGGGGCGGGCTTATTCTCGGACCTCTTGCGATAGAGTTCGAGGCCAGAAAGCTGGACGCCGAGGTCCTTTCCCGCTTTGATCGCATGACCCGGGAAATGCGGCAAAAGGCTGCCGCAAACACCGACGTTGCGATGGACTCACTGGTTAGAAAAATACTGGGCGATCTGATTGCAAAGTCCCCGGAGTTCGAAATAAAGCAGCTTGTAATCCGGACGGATAAAGGGGATCTCAACGGGAAGGCAAAATTGGCCTTTTCGGGTCTGGGGGAGAACTCGGCGGGGAACATTCTGGCCCTTCTAACCAGCATCGATGCAAGTGCCGAACTTTCGGTTTCGGAAGCTTTGTTTTTCTTTATCGCCGAAAATACGCTCCGCAGCGATTCGGCTCCCGATTCGGAGAAGGCGGCAAAGCATAGCGCCGGCGAATTTGCAAAAGGGCTTCTGACCCAAAACGTAATGATTCGGGACAATGGCTGTTTCAAATCGAGCGCATCCTACAAGCACTGCAGATTGTCCGTGAATGGACGTAAAATGGATTTTTCCGGCCTTCTCGGTGGTCCATCGGAGGAATAGCCGGGCGCTTACCAAGCTGCCGCTCAACTATTGAGGAGCCCCACTGACAGACAGCCCGTAGCGGCACCCTGGAAACTTGCAAAGATCTGGTTATGAGTGCGTTGACCGCAGAATCTGCCCACCTGATGGGTACTTTTTGCAAGCGTCGGTGGAAAAACGCCACGCATTGCGGGAAGTTTGGAATCTCCAACTTCCTCTTTATCCCCGATTCGGCCCAGCGCGGAATTATATGACACAAGGTCGCAACCTTGACGAACCGTCACCGGACGCCGCTTTTCATTTAAGCACAACAATTTTCACATTACTCTTAACAAATATTTACGGGAATTTTCCCAAAACGGTCCGCTTATTGCGATCAGGACAACCACAAAACGGAATCGCAATAACCAAGTTGAAAAGACGGGCCGTTTCCTTATGAACACGTTAATAAGAGCAAACAGCCATGAACCTCGGATGGTAAAAAATTGAATCCATCTCTATTCGCCCAGCACAATGGTTCCCGTTACCGGACGCCGATTGACCTCCAGATAACCCCAGACTCCGGGTTGCGCTTTCTTGTCGTGGGCGGTTGCCTCGCACAGCCATTCCCCGAAGTCGCCGCTATGATCAACAGCGCCTTCAAGGGAGATTTTATCCTGTTGAACAATTTCGACTCGTTCCCGGAAATACTGCCGGCTCAGGCGTCACAATACGATTTTCAGATCATTCACATACCCTTGCGCTCCATTATGGGCAGCTCCTATTTCCGCCTGCCGGATGACGTGGAGCGACATGAGGAGTTTTTGCAGCAGACGCAGGATTATCTCGCGCGCTATCTGGCCGGCGTCCTCAAACTGAACGCCGACCGTAAACTGCTGACGTTTGTCATGGGATTTCTTGTACCGCAGCAGAACCCGCTGGGACGGTTCCAGCCACGCTACGACTTGCGAAATGTGATGCACTTTATCGAGCGGCTCAACATATTCCTGGCGGCGGAAGTGGCAAAGCTCGAAAATGCCTATTTCGTGGACATTGACCAGGTTTCCGCGAGCATCGGCAAGAAATCCTGTCAGGACGACACGGTGTGGTCGTTCACTCACGGGACCACCCTGAGCGATGGCGATCATGACCACGATCTGAACCGGATTGAGCCGCCGGAATCCATGCAACATCATTATTGCGCGCGGTGGGTTGAATTTTTTGAGGCGCTCCTGCATGAAATTCTTGCGATGTATCGCACGCTCCAGCAGCGCGATGCAGTCAAACTGGTTGCGGTGGACCTCGATGACACACTGTGGCGGGGTATGGCGGCAGAAGGAACCCTGGGAGTGCTCGAAGGCTGGCCGATGGGCTTTATTGAGACCCTGCTCATTCTGAAAAAACGCGGCATACTGCTGGCCATTGTAAGCCAAAATGACGAGAAATTCATTCGGTCCAACTGGAGCCATGTCGTCCAGGGCCGGATTGCGCTGACCGATTTCGCCGCGCATAAAATCAACTTCCGCAGCAAGGCCGAAAACCTGACGGAAATCCTTCAGGAAGTTAATCTACGGCCGCAGAACGCCGTGATGATTGACGACAACCCCAGGGAACGCGCGGCAATCCAGGCGGGTCTGCCGGGCCTGAGGGTGCTGGGCAGCCATCCTTATTATCTGAAACGCATTTTGCTCTGGTCGGCCGAAACCCAGCAGTGCGTGATTACTCAGGAATCGAACCGCAAAACGGAAATGGTTCACGCACAGTTGCAGCGCGAATCCGTCCGCAAGAAGCTCTCCCACGAAGAATTTCTCCAGACGCTTCAACTCCGCGTGACACTGTCGGTCCTCCACAACACAAAGGACCTGCAAATGAGCCGGGCGCTGGAGCTTTTCAACAAGACCAACCAGTTCAACACCACGGGCGAGCGCTACACGCTGGAGCAATGCCACCAGCACTTCGTCGCCGGCTGCGAACTCTACGTTATTCAAGCCGAGGATCGCTTTACCCAATACGGTCTCATCGGCGCGGCCTGGGTGCATCGAAACTTCGTGATTCATGTCGTGATTAGCTGTCGCGCGCTCGGGCTGGGCATCGAAGCCACTTTTCTGGCTTATCTTGCAAACCGGCTGGCCCGGCAAAATGAAACAGTGATGTTCGGTCAATTGCAGCCAACCGATGCTAACACCGCATGCCGCCTGTTTTTCAGCCGGAACGGTTTCACCTTGTTGCCCGACAATCCCCTCATCTGGTCACGGCCGCTGGCAGTGACGCTCGTTCCCCCTCCTCACGTTTCCCTGACCGTAGCCGGAGCGTAGGACGTCCCCTGAGTGTTACGAATTCAACTGCTTGTTGGAACATTAAAAGGCGCGTGCAAATGGAGCGCAGCCTTTACGCACGGCGGGTTGTCCGTGAGTGGATGCAGGATGGATTTTTCAGGCCCACTGGAAATTTGCCTCCTCATCCGGCACGACCGCCTCGTACGCGATTTCTGTTCGTCGAGCCAGCGCACTTTAAACCCTGCGGCTTCCTTCAGATTCCCCCTCGCGGCGGTCACCCTTGCCGTCCGGCTAACAGTTCCCCCTGTCGGGCCTGTAGGGGACTTTCACCCCAAAGCGGGTGCGCCCGGCCGGGCGCACCAACAAAAAAAGCGGCCCCCGCTGGGGCCGCCTTCCGAACCGAGGAATGGGTTTGCAGAATTAACTGAGCAGCTTGAGTATCTGCTGAGGCTGAGAGTTGGCCTGTGCGAGCATTGCCGTTGCCGACTGCTGCAGGATCTCGTTTTTGGTCAGGTTGCTGACTTCAGAGGCCATATCGACATCCATGATGGTGGATTCCGAGGACGTGTAGTTCTGAATGCTCGTGGTCAGGTTGCTGACCGTGTACTGGAGCTGATTCTGGAAGGCGCCGACATCGCCCATAAAGGCATTGATCGAGGTAAGGGCGGTGTCGATGGACATCATGGCCGCTTGGGCGCATACCAAACTGCCGATCCCTACCGTTGTGGAGGCCACTGCCAGGCAGCCGGTGGTGGCGCCGTTGAAGGTGACAACGATCTGGTTGCTGACCAGGTTGGAAGCGCCGACCTGGAAGGTGATTCCGTTCGTTGCCGTCGTGCTGCCGTCAACAAGGTTCGTTGTCCCATACTGTGTGGATTGAGCGATCTTGTCGATTTCATTCTGGAGCTTCATGAACTCGCCGTTCAAAGACGTCAGGTTGGCCGGAGTCTGCTGACCGGAGGCAGCCTCGGTGGCCAAAGATTTCATCTGCACGAGGATGTCGTTGATCTGGGTGTATGCGCCGTCGGCCGTCTGAAGCATCGACTGCGCCTCGTTTGCGTTCTGAGAGGCGACATTCATCGAGGCGATGGACGCCGCGAATGCATTGCCGATTGCCTGGCCTGCGGGATCATCTTTTGCCGAGTTGATTCTAAGACCTGACGAGAGTTTTTGGAGTGAAGCCGATACATTGTTGTTGGTGTTCGCCAGGGTGTTCTCAATCATGAGGGCGTTCATATTGGTGTTGACTACGAGTGCCATGATAAATCCTCCTTGATGTACGTTTTAACTTCCTTGTCATTTTGTTCTCTAAAATCCACTCCCAGTTCAGATTCGCTTTGATTACAAAATCGACAACCTCATTCGGGAACTTTAAATCTTTTTTTTGTGCGGGCTATTTTCCCGCTGCCTGTCCGCGGACTGGAGCGCCCGGGGAGCGGGCCGAATCCTGCGGGCTTCTAACAAAAAAAAATTGATGCCCGCCTGACTCATCCACCGCAGTGCTGCATAATTGTCTCGATACTGCTAAAGTAGAACTTTCGATTTCGCAGAATCCGGATGAAAGACTGGAAACGGAGGTCTGAATGCACGGCTGCCTGGAAGACCGGAGTCGTTCCCCGATGCTGATTGCTCAGGTGGACAGCGCGCAGGATGAGACGACAGGCGATTTCTATTACAGGACGTTTGCTCCCGGAGCCGGAATGGCATACTGCGAGGGAGTAAGCGCGGTAAACTTTATCTATTTCAACCGCTTGCGAGACGGTATATTGCGCGATGCCGACGTTTTGGTTCTGAACAACATCTGCGACGCCGACCTTCTTCCGCTCATAAGAGACCGAAAGGCCAGGGGGAAGCCCACGGTATACGAACTTTGCGACGACCTGTGGGCGTTTCCTCCAAGCAATCCCATGCGGGCCTTCTATAATCAGTCGAATAATCTGCTGTTGATAAAAAGGCTTGCACACTACTGCGATGCCCTGCAGTTCAGTTCCCCGGAACTGGAGATCAAATTCGGCTATCTGAATTCCAATTCGCGCGTTTTCCCAAACCAGATACTTATAGCGCCTCCGGAGCGGAGACAAAAAACAGGGGCGATCGTCAGAGTGGGATGGGGGGGATCGATCGGACACCTGGACGATATGGCGAAAATTTCGGATCGTCTCGTCCATTGGGTGCTGTCCAGGCAGAACGTGCATCTTTACCTTATGTGCGCCGACCAGATCTGGAAGCTTTTCGACGCCCTGCCGGAAAATCGGAAGAAACGCTTTGCCACGGGTTCGCTTGACGACTATTACAATTTCGTCTCGCACCTGGATATAGGCTTGGCTCCTCTTGAGGATACGCCGTTTAATCGATCGAGGTCCGATGTCAAATTCCTCGAATATGCGGTCCACGGCGTGGTCCCCGTGGTACAGGCGACAAGTCCCTACCTTCATTCCGTAAAACAGGGCAGAACTGGATTTTTCTTCAATTCGCCCGATGAACTCATCTCCACACTGGATCGCCTTGCCTCGGACCCCCCCACAAGAACCAGGGTCTCGGCATCGGCCAGGGAATATGTGCTGCGGGAACGAAGTTACACGGCCCGCGCCTTGGAGCGGGTGGAATTTTACCGCGGCCTCATGGCATCGGGAAATGGGGGCTGTGAACCGTCGGGCGGCGGGGTCGAAGACATTTTCGCGCGCCTGTGCAACAGCGCCGGGACAACGAAAAAAGGCCGGCATCTGCTCCTTGGCTCGACTCGCTACGAACTGCTGCTGCAGGCCGGCATTCTTGCTTCCAACCCCTCGGAGGCCTGGAGCATGTTCCTGGAAGCCATGCAAATTGAGCCTTCCCACTATTTGCCCTACCTGTTCGGAGCTTTCGTTTCCCCCGATCCGATCCGGACGTTGAAAACCGCAATCGAGAAAAACCCTTCTTCCATAGTCTCATGGATACACCTTGGAAAGGCCTGCCTGTCCAAAGGCATGACCGTCGAAGCGGTCGAGAGCTTCAAAACGGCGGCCGGCATTTTCCCGGAATATGAACTGCCGTATCTGGAAGGCGCCGAAGTGTTGCGCAAAATAGGTATGGAAAGGGACGGGATAGCACTGTTGAAAAGGGCGCTCGATCTCATTCCAAAGGCAATCGGCGAACCGCGCGTTGGAAATTGATGGTTTTAAATACCGTGCGGATTTACCCCGAAGACTCTGCCCGCCATCTCGTTGGCGCTTCAGGATGTCCGGTTCAATTGACAAGTGAAATGTCCGCTATTGACAAAACCGGGACGCTCTGTTAAACCAACACCTCTTTGTTCCCCGGTAGCTCAACCGGCAGAGCGGGTGGCTGTTAACCACTAGGTTGGCGGTTCGAGTCCGTCCCGGGGAGCCAGAATTCAATGAAGGCCAGGATTCGTACCCTGGCCTTTTTGGCATTCGTGAGCGGATAAGGTGAGTTCACCCTGAGCGAGAGCGAAGGGAGGCCAAACCCCAATCTCTCCGTATAAGGCACTGATGATGTGCGCCAGGCAAATCTGCCTAACTAGTTAACTCCTTCCCTGGTAGGACGGCACAAACGGTTGGAAAAGCCTTCATTCGGTACTGACGGTACAAAACAGTTGTCGCCCAAAAAATAGTTTAATCGCCGAACGTATATACAAGTACGCGGTTTAGACTCATTTTTATCCACAGTAAGTACTCCATATACCCTACATTTACCTTATTTTGTACCCCTTGACTTTTTTTTGTAACACTGATAACGACGCATTGTCCAGGGCTATAGAGGGCAGTTCTCGTCTTGCAAGTTGGGGTTGCAAATGCTGCTTGTAGCTCTTTTCCAAAAATCGCGAACCGGACAATATACGAAATTCAGATATAGAAGCTGCGTTCAAGTGCGGCGATTGTTATTCTGACTGTTCTAATTCAAGACCTTTTAGCGGCGGCAAGCGGCCTTGCCTCAACACCAAAGCTGATTTTGAAAAGAACCGCGAGGGCTCTGGATTCGTCGATAAAATCGGCAATACGTCGCGACGGTTATCGCCGCTTCAGTCAAGCTCATGCAGGCAGTAGCTCCAAACAGGAGGTAACTCGATGGCATTTTTTGCATCGTATTTTCTTTAAAACCCGGCAGAAAAAGGAGAGGGGAAATGGGTAAGAACAAAAAGATGAAATCGTATTCGAGACGAATAGCCCTGCTTTGCGCGGCGCTATTGGTATTGACGGCCTCGGGTCAATCTCTTTTCACCGGGAAGGCGCTGGCGGCCGAAACTGGCCAGTTCGCGCCACTAAACCCATTTTATTTGGACTACATGAAGGAAAGGGAGGCTGCGCGTGCCTCCGGACTCCCTCTGGCGGTCAAGACCACTAAAAGCGGTCATCCACTTGCCGCCGTGCCCCAACGCATCGATCGTGGATATCTTCGCGGGCTCGTCCATGAGAATGCCCCTCTGCGACGGGCGTCTTCTCGGGCGGCTTCGGAACCTGCATCGAATGCAATCACAGCGCGGCAAGTGCAAGCCCTCGGAGGGCAAAAGACGACAGGGTCTTCTTATCCGACGAGTTTCGATCTGCGCAACTCCTGGAACGGTAAAGCAGATGTAAACTATCTCACGCCGATTAAAGATCAGAGCAATTGCGGGAGCTGCTGGGCGCATGCGGCGCTAGCCGGGATTGAATCCGCGTTTATGCCAACCACTGCTATCAGTTTCTCGGAAGACGATCTGATCAACAGTCATGGATTCGATTTCGGCCCATGCGACGGTGGCCTCGATGCGATGGCGATAGCCTATATGGCCAGGAAGGGAGTAATCAGCACAAGCCAGGAGTCCTACGAATACCTGGACGCCACCCAGCCTTTGCCGCCTGCTATATCGAATACGTCCGTCCTGATGGGGCCCGGTCAACAGTATCACGTGCAGGACATCAATATGTTCTCATCGGACGTCGATGACATAAAATTTATGTTGTTTGCCCTCTTTGACTCTACTGGACTCAGTCCTGGATACCCCGTTTCCATCGGCTATTTTATGAATGACTACTTCTATGATTCAAACAATGCAAGCTATTATTGCCCAATCTCCTCGGGAGCGAACCATGCCGTCGCCATCATCGGCTGGGACGACAACTACTCTGCATCGAATTTCGTCAATACCCCTCCGGGCAACGGCGCCTGGCTTGTAAGAAACAGTTGGGGCGTAAACTGGGGCAGCACCTGCTGCATCAAAAATGCTTGCAACAAATATTCCCATCAACCCACTGCGGGATATTTTTGGATGTCCTATTACGACCAGTCTATAGCGCCCGCGGCTTATGCCTACTATAACGTTAAATCCGCATCGAATTTTGACTGGACTTATCAGTACGACCCGCTTGGAGAAGTGGAAGATTATGGTTTTGGGACCACTACTGCGTGGATGGCCAACGTGTTCAAGGCAGTTCCGCAGGCCCCGTATATCAACGCAGTCAGCTTCTATTTTGAATCTCCAAATACCGCCTACAAAATATGGATATACGATAACGTGAACACAACCGGCGAGATGTATTCACCCGTCGTAAACCCGATATCTGGCACCTTTAGGTGTAAGGTTACGGGCACTGAGCCCAACGCCGGTTACCACACCATAACGATTCCTTCGTCTCCCGTACCGGCCGTCACCGTTGGCAAGAACTTCTCGGTCGTGGTTGAAGTGACTACCCCGGGCTACACCTATCCCATAGCCCTGGAAACGGCTGCGAGCGGATACAGTACGCGTGCTTACGCTATTCCGGGTCAAAGCTATATATCTTCCAACGGCACCACCTGGTATGACTTGGACAATCTCATCATATATAATGGAACTCCTGCTCCTATGAAGGCATGTCTGAAGGCTTTCGGGAGCACAACCAAGTAACGGATGCCAAACCGGCACGTGGCAGCCGGTGCGACAAATCGGGGCCGGGCAGGAATGCCCGGCCTTTCTCTTTATTCCCACGACCGGACCCCATCGCTTGCAGATGCCCGGTCTTGACTCTCAATTTGATAACTGCGTCAGGGCCCGGTCCCAACCGAACAGTATTTCCTTGACGCTCGCTTATGTGTTCCAGCATTCTCCTCCGCGTGGAGGGGCAGCGCGGCGCCCCCCGTATATGCCCGGCCTTTGAGGGTGTTCCCGCTTTGAATGTAATTTGGGGATCAGGAGCGGCGTCAGGAGAGCGACAGGCACTTTTTTGCCCTCTAAAATCTCTTTGGTTAAGGAGTGCACTTCCTGATGGCGAAGCGTCTATTTGATTTGTTTCCCGGCTCTGCTACCATAGTATCCGATGAAAGCCCCATTTGCTCATTTTCCGGCCCCAACGCGACTGGCGACTCGTGGCGCCGAGCGTGATCCCGGCGCGCATCATCCCTCAATCCTTTGAATCTGCCGGCAAATCGCAGACAAAGTGCAATCAGAAAGGCGGCAACGTATGCTTCAGGAACCTGAAATAGAAGAGAGGGCCAGGTACTGCTACCTGGTCTTCCTCCAGTTAAGCTGGCTTTACAGCAATGAGGGCGCTCGACCGGACCAGTACCTGGACTTCCTGGCCAAATCTTCACTCGGCCTTGGCGCCGACGAGTTCATAACAATGAGCGTCCACGACGCAGTGGGGTTGGAACACCGGTCCGACGGCGGTCTGCTGTCCCTTATCTCTCTATACGAAGGCTTCGCCCATGCTTTTTGCCAGGTGCTCGAAAAAAACATAGATGAAATCAAGGCGCAAATTCCGCTTGGGTTCCTGAAGCAATTGGCCGATGAAATGGGTGTCGGGGAAAATTTTGGGGCTTGTCCGTAAATAGGCCTTTTAGGGACCGCGCCGGATTTTGAGACCGATTTTGGTTGCGACGATTGAGCAAAACCGAAGGCGTAGCCGGCCTATGTTGAGGATTTTGCGATTGAGGAGCGGCCGAAGCGATCCAAAAGCCGGATGCGGGCACAAAGGATTTATTTACGGACAAGCCCTTAGCCGACGAATGCCGGTCCGTTGCGCGCGGCGACCTCTGCCATAGTATCTCGTGGAACCCTGTGACCGGCGGGTACGATCCTAATTCCGCCTGCTTGACTTTGGCTGCGAAAAGGATAAACTTATTTCGCTGGATCGTGCAGGCAGTATGATTTTTATCTCTTAAAAGAAAAGGGGGCGAAACGGGTTCGACGGAGGTAAAGAAGCTTAAGTTGCATGCCGAGGTCCCTGACTGCTCGTTAAACAGTTGGGAAATAAAACAAACGCAGACGATTACGCGTACGCCGTAGCCGCTTAATCGCGGCTACCGTCTCCGGGTCCTGATCCTGCGGGGACCGGGAGGCGTCGACTTAGCGGGATGGCCGTCGTCGTGATGCTCGCAGCGCCGGTGGTGAGATTTAGTGGGCTGGTTTTGGGGAAATCATGTCCGCGGGAGTTCCCCATGACGAGATTCAAAGCGCGGAATATGCATGTAGAAGCTTAAGCGGAATGCTTTCGGACGCGGGTTCAACTCCCGCCGCCTCCACCAAAATCAAATTCAGTGACAGTCGGCCTTGTTTTCCTTCTTGAGAATACCTGGTCGACGGCTGCTTTGATTCAGTGCAAAGAACTGAGATCCACTCTGCCGTGATTGATCGCGATCATGCTGGCGAACCCGAAAGAGGGAGTCAGTGAGGGCAGGCAGGCAAGACCTCAGTTTCCCTCAATCTTTCTGTAATCATAAGACACGGAGAATCCGGCAGCCTGCCTAAGTTAAGCCGGTTTTCACTCATACCCGGCTCACTCAAAGCTGCTGCACAGCTTTCATGATCTCCATGGCCCTATGTTCGTAGAGATGATCTCTCAGAGTTTTACGGCGGGCATTCCTTACAATCTCGTTGCGCTCGGTTTCATTTTTCAGATAATAATCTATCAGGTGGACCATCTGTACGTCATTTTCGAACTGTACAACCTCATTTTCCGAGTAGTGATAAGGCATACACTCTCGTCGATCCGATAACTGGAAACAGCCGAGACCTGCGAGTTCGAAGGTCCTTGGATTAACGAAATCACCCCCGATCACTTCGGGATTCATAGAGGAATGCAGGTTCAGGTTAATCTCCGTATGCCTGTAAATGAAACCGGCCTCAGTTTCACTTATGCGCCGGCCGTCCGCGGTCACACCGTGGATAGAGTGACGGTCCCATCCCTCCCCGAATATCTTCACATTGAAAGGAAGCTTTTCGAATGCCCTGACGCGGTTGGGGTATGGCGCGCCCACGAAGGAGATCGGCATCCGAGGTTCGGTCCGGACTGGAAATTCATCGAAGTTGTTGTTGAAAGCAACAGGGAGATAGTAATGGTTGAAGACTCCAATCTCAGCCAAGGCCCTGGCAAAGGATTCTTTCTGAATAGAGAAGAAAATGTCAAAATATGGAGCGATTCTCTGCCAGTACGTTAAAACCCTGAAATCCTCAACAAACCAAAACGTTGTTATGACACCGGATTTTCGGAGGCTATCCAGAAGATCCACATTGAAAAGAGGCGACTGGGCAATCCCGAGCAAAACATCAGGCATGCTCTTTTCGATTTGCCTGATCAGCGCCTTTTCCAGGGTCTCCACAAAAACCCTCTGGTCATCCTCGTTCAATGAGGCCCGGGCTTTTTGGAATTCACCCGCATATGGTGAAAAGTCGATAAAGGTCGACTCATCATTCAAGTGGGCAAATGCAGCCGCAACGGACCTGGCTACGGGGAGCGATCCTCCCGCTACAGGTCCTGCAATCAGCACTCTCATACAATTGTTCTCTGCCGGTATGTTAAAAGCCTGAAATCCTCAACAAACCACAGACATTATAAGCCAATCCCCGTCACTTCGAACTGGAACTGCACTTCCTGCGCGCTGTAGCGGGCCACGTCACTGTCGCCTGCCGGAATACCGGCAGCGGCAAACAGGCTCTCGAAGAATTCCTTGCAGGAAATACGCGGAGCCTCTTCCAACGGCTGCAAAAAACCCCTGAGAAGGCTCAATCCGCGGAAGAGCAAAAATCCCAGTTCAATTTCCCCGAGTGCACGCCATTCCATATCGATCAAATGTGGAGAGCCTTCAAAGTCAACCACGATATTTTGCGGAGTGGCATCGACAAAGGAGCTGGGAAGGCTGCATTTCAGCCCTTCCATGCGAACCCCTCCATGGCCGTGCGCATTCAGCAGTGTCTCCAGGTGCCGCAGATAATTTCGGATGAGACCTCCCGCCTGTGCGATGGTCCACCCCGGCGTCGAAAATAGTTCGATAAACGTTTCGCTCAGAAGACGACCACAGCGATAGACGTCCTGCTCGGGTAAAACCATCTCGTACCTGAGCCCGCCCATCTCTGCTTGTTCTGCAAGCCGCCGATACCGGATCGTTATGCCGTCCGGCTTGTCGCGCACAAAGCATGTTTCCTTGGAAAATTGCGCTTTTCGCCCGGTACTGTAATGAAATGCCAGCACTTGCTCGGGTACGGCCCGCTGTTTTGTCTGCGAGGCGACCGCTATAAAAGAGTTGGAAAGCTCCAGTCCGAGTCTGTTTTCGAAGACCGTTCGCCAGGTGCGCGCGATGTCGAAATTAACAGGGCCCAGTTGACGGGGATCGGCCGCGACGCTCTGCCAGGCAAAGGCCGCCGCGTCGAAGTCGTTCGCGGCGCAGCCCTGTTCGGTCAGTACGGACTTGGGCAATTTGTAGTCGGGAAAAGGGGCCAGAAACTCGCAGCAGGCAAATCCGGCTGCAGAAATTAATTTTGCCAGAGCATGCCGCCCGTAGGTTCTCGGTTGACCATTCCGATAACGGCCTTCGATGCCATACATTGACTTGCCGATGTGGTCCTCCGGAACGCCCGCAAAGTATTTCAGCCCTAACTGGTTTTCGATGGCAATAAACAGGCGGCCGTTCGGATTGAGCATGCTTCGCGCCTTTTTCAGCATCTTCAATGCGGGCTCATGGCCGTCGCTGAACACTCCGGCGTACTCGAGCACTCCTATCAGGGTAATAGCATCAAACTGCTCTCCACAGCAGAAATCATCGAAGCGTTCGGCCAGCACGGTCACATTTTGCAGCCCACGTGTGCGGCTCGCCGCTATGGCGGCCCTTCTCGGGCTCCCTTCCAAAGCAAGAACTTGTCCGCCGGCTTCACCCAAATAACGACTTACTGCACCACAGCCTGCGCCGATTTCGAGAACCTTGCCCTTGAGTAGATTTTCGAAAGGCCGCAAGACATTGCCACGTTGCGGACTGAGGTGGTAAAGCGCCACCCAGTCCGTAGACTTGCTGCGCAATTCGCAGGAGAAGACCCCAATGTCGTCGGCCTCTCTGACAATATCCGCCAAACGACGCTCGGAGCCATCCCCGTCATTATAGGCTATGCCGGCGTACCCGGGACGGGTCCATATCCGATAGACCTCGTCAAATTCATACCCCATATGTTCTAATTCAAACATAGGCCAACCTGATTTATTCAAATATTTGCGCTCACAACCGTAAACGTCCTGTCGCATTCCTGTCAAAACTAACCGTATGGTCATGCGATTTCCCGTTCGAACGTGCAAATAGCATTCCGGTCGGACCGGTTTTTGCCCCTCCAGGACACCTTTCCATCCCCGAAGCTTATAGCACCCCTATCAGCTAACCCCAGACCCGTGCCTTTGCCAACTCCTTTGGTGGTGTAAAAAGGCTCGAAAAGCCTATCCATGGTTTCCTTGTCCATGCCGCAGCCGTTGTCACTAGCAGCCAGCAGCACGTAGTCGCCGTGGACAAACCCAGCGTGTTCCGCGCAGTAGGTTAGCAGAATCCCGCACCGGGTAGCCCCGGTCATTAATCCAACGGACCGTGCCATCGGGACGTATGATTCTGTACTCTACATCATAGGGTCCACCCCGGCTGAGTTCCGATCACCCCTTAAGAGCTGTTTAAGGTCGAGATAATTCGGAAAGCCTTTTGTTCCACACTTGAGCGCTCATTTGAATTGGGTCCCAGGGGCTGCTCAAAGGTGGAGTGTAGCTCAAATCGAGGTCGTTTAGCTCATCGACGCGCATACGGTTATATATCGCGGACGCAAAGACATCGATTCGCTTTGATACCTCTGAGCGCTTGTGTCCCAGCATCTGAGCTCCCAACAACTCTTTACCGGAATGATTACCAGTGAGGCGAATGTATAGCTTCTCAGCACCCGGATAGTATGCTTTATGGTCCCACGTCTCAAATTCGACTGTAAACGGGTCGAACCCTGCAGCAACCGCTTCTGAGTCGCGCAGCCCCGTCCGTGCAGCAACCAGATCAAATATCTTCACCGCTTGGGTCCCAAGAGATCCTTGAAACTTGCGATTTCCTCCCACCGCATTTTCCCCTGCCACTCGACCTTGCTTGTGAGCCGTTGTACCGAGCGGCATATAGGTGTATGAGTTCAGCAATCTATGCCAGGTTTCCACGCAATCTCCGGCGGCAAAGACATCGGGCACGTTGGTTCGCATGAAATGATCTACCTTGATAGCCCCCTTAAGTCCGATTTCAACGCCAGCAGAACGGGCAAGTTTGCTGTTCGGTCGGGCACCGACGGCCACAAGAACCATATCCCCGACAGCGGAAAAATTGTTGGAACCCGTGATGATTAGTTTACCCTCACACTGAACGATCCCTGTGACTGCAATCCTGGTAGCAATCTTCACACCGTGAGCTTCAAGTTCCTTCCCGACTTTCCCGCCGAGTTCCGGATCGACCGTGGTCAAAACTGAATCGAAAAATTCCACTACCGTTACGTCAATCCCTCGATAGGTGAGTGCATCGGCCATCTCCATTCCGATATATCCGCCTCCAACGATGATCGCGGAGCGTGGCTGCCGCTCATTCATGTACTGCTGCATGGCAAAGGCTTCGTCCATCCAGCGCAGCAGGAAAACACCCGGCAGACTTATCCCGTCAACCGGAGGTCGAATCGATTCGGCGCCGGTCCCGATAATTAGCCGGTCATACATCAGGTTTTGGGTGGTTCCTTCATGGTTGCTTAGGGACACCATCTTGGAGATCGGATCGATGGATGAAACTGAATGTTCAAGGAGCAGGCGGACACCCGCATTTTCGATATCCAAAACAGTTCTGTGGGCAAGCGTATGCCAGTCACCAACCTCACCGCTCAGATAAAATGGAAGGCCGCAAATACTGAAATTCGGATACCGGTCAGCAACCACTATGGTCACTTCGCTTGCAGGATCGAGTTCTCTTGCTCGAAGGGCAGCGCTAATCCCGGCATCACTGCCTCCGATGATGAGGATGTGCGGCATAAAATTCTCCTCTGACACACAATGAGCTGTTATCGCGTCTAAACTCCTTATTCAGATTTTGCACGTCACATGGCAAACACCGGTTGGGGTCTCAATGGCAAATGGAAAGTATTTCCGCTTGAGCCACAAGGCTACATTAACCAGGGAAATCAAAACGGGAACTTCCACGAGTGGTCCGATGACCGCAGCAAAAGCCTGCCCTGAATTGATTCCAAAGACCGCTACAGCTACGGCAATGGCGAGTTCGAAGTTGTTCGATGCAGCGGTGAAGCTCAACGTTGTGGATTGCTCGTAGGTGGCTCCAACCTTCATCGAGAGGAAAAAGGAAACGAAGAACATAATGATGAAGTATATGCAGAGCGGGAGAGCTACCCGAATGACATCAACGGGCAACTGAACGATGTATTCTCCTTTCAGGGAGAACATGACCAGTATGGTAAAAAGGAGGGCTATGAGGGTGATGGGGCTGATGCGGGGGATGAATTTCTCCTCGTACCATCGCAAGCCCTTTGTTTTGATTCCCACGAACCTGGATATCATTCCGCCAATAAAGGGAATGCCAAGATAGATGAAGACGCTTTCCGCGATTTGTTTGATCGAGATATCGACAACCGCCCCGGTCATGCCAAGCCAGCGGGGAGCCAATGTAATGAAGATGTAGGCATAAACCGAAAAAAACAGGACCTGGAAAATTGAGTTGAAGGCCACAAGCCCGGCGCAATACTCCCGGTCACCCGCCGCGAGGTCATTCCACACTATCACCATTGCAATGCAGCGTGCGAGTCCAATAAGAATAAGGCCAACCATGTATTCGTGATGGCCGGAAAGGAAAGTGACGGCAAGGAGAAACATCAGGATGGGGCCAATCACCCAGTTTTGAACCAACGAAAGGATCAGGACTTTGAAATTTCGGAATACCTGGCCCAACTGCTCGTACTTCACCTTTGCAAGAGGCGGATACATCATAAGAATCAGGCCTATGGCAATAGGGACGTTGGTGGTGCCCACCTGAAACTGGTTTATGATATTCTTGACACCCGGATAAACATAACCCCCGCCCACACCGATAATCATCGCCAGAAAAATCCAGAGGGTAAGATAGCGGTCGAGGAAGGAAAGCCGCCTGGTAATCGATTCGGTCACGATAGCCTCCATCTCTGACAACACTATTCAAAGAAACTGCCCCGTCCGGTACGGTTCTTCTGCCTCCTGCAGCCACGGCTTTCGCTGCTTATCCATCACGGGCACCCTGATATGCCAACTGCGTCGGGCTTGCAGCGGGAAGCCTTCTTTGTGAATATTGCACGATTACCCCCTGCTCATTCCAAACTGATGCCTTTCAATACGGGACCGAGAAACTCCTTCACCCGCTCGGCCAAAGCGTCCGCTTTGATCAGCGTGAAGCAGCAGACCTCTCCGTCCTTGTGCCAACTGATAAGGGCCAGTTTGTCTCCCGCGTGAATTTTCGCCTTTTCGCGCAACTCCTTGGGCAACACCATCTGCCCCCTTTCATCTACCGTGATGAGCGATTCCACCTTGCAGCAAGTCTCCTTGCCTTCCGGAGTACAGCAGGCTTGATTCTGTTCCCCTTTCGCCATCGCAATTATCCTTTATTGAGATTAACTGAGTTATCAGATCTATCTGATTATTCTGATTTAACAGGAATCTTTCTGTTTATCAAGTAATTGTTTTAGAAAACCGATTGCGAAAAAGTAGACGAAACGAGATGCGTTCTAAATGAGATCGAGTCGGAAAGTCGCATCCCGGATCGTTGCAATGAAGATCGGTTCCGGCCGGGAAAACTGAAATACAGGAGGCAGCGATATGCCGCCCCCGATTTTCGCCTCTGTCTTCCGTCCGAGTTTTTGCCGTTTCTATTGCCGCTTCTATTGCCAATTCTATTGCCGCTTCTCGATGCCGTTTTGCAGCGTTGGATCACCCCTGCTATAAGATAGTGGGATTACCCGGTGGTGGAGGATGCGGACCCGAATGCTCCAGGGAGAATCAAGAACTTCAGTGTGGGGCTGATAGCTGCACAATGTCAATGATATCAATTGCTTGTAAGATTACGCCTCGCTTTTGCCACTGGAAACACCAATTGCAATGAATCCGATGGGTTATGCAGGTCCTTCCTGTATTTCCCCTGTATTTACAGGAGAAGGCAAGTCATTGAAGTATTAAAAACCTGCTTGCGTGTCATCGTCTCCCCGGCGAAAGAGGCCGTGTCGCAAAGGTGACATAAAAGGGGAATAAACCCATATAGCAAAACACGGATAGATCCTCGTCAGTTAGCGGGATGATCTTCGGCTTCGGCTTTGTGATGTGAAATGACGATGAGTCTGTTTTCTCGGTCTATTTCTTTCTCTCTGATTGATACTATCTTATTTGTCGGTAGTCGAGGCATTATTCTGTGCATACAGTGTTGCATAATCGGGTAGTGCGAACTTATTTTACTACCAGATCCGACTTCTACGTTGAGAGTGTCCGAGGATCATGTCGTGAGGGTCTGGAGGTGGCAGCAGGTTGGCACCAACGTGGCCCCAAACATTAGGTGATTCTTAAGTACGGCAGCGTACCCAATGGGGTGGGCGAAAACTTTAGCGTTGCCTCACCCGCGAAATGGCGTGCACTGTGAAACAGTGCTGTCCACCGGTATCCGTTTAGCAATACTCTATCTAATTTATGAAATTTCGTAATAACTAACTTATGAAATTACATCCTAAGCCTTGCGCAGACCTCATCCGGATTGGGCGAAGAATTCCGAACAACTACGAAACGGAAAGCGGGCATTTCGGAAAAGGAAGAGTGCGACTATGATTTCACGGCGACGCATCAAGTACATCCGGCCGGCATTGACCGCGACTTTTCTTTTTGTTCTTGCTATTTTCAGTGCACACGCAAAGGCCTCCGAAGTCGATCAGATCAATGCTGCAATTCAGGCCGCAGGAGCGCATTGGGTGGCAGGTGAGACCAGGGTCTCCCAACTCCCGCCTGAACAGAAAAGAATGCTTGCCGGTGCGCTTAGGCCCGAATTCGCGGCCGGCCTTCAATCGGCGCCGCGTGCGCAGGCCTTGCCCAAAGCCGCCGCGGCGCTGCCCGCAACCCTGGACTGGCGGAATTATAACGGGAAAAGCTATGTAACTTCCGTGAAAGATCAGGGCAACTGCGGAGCATGCTGGGCTTTTTCGACAACCGCCGCGCTGGAATCCCAGATGCTGATCACCGGGAACCTCAATCTCGACCTTTCCGTGGAGACTTTGCTGGCATGTTCCAATGCGGGAGACTGCAACGGAGGATATCCCGACCTGGCTTCGGACTACATCCGCGATTCCGGCCTGCCCGCCGCCGCCTGTCTGCCTTACCAGGACTCGGATGATCCTCCGCCTGCATGCGCGAATAATTGTGACTATGGCAACAGCAAAGTCTATCAAATCTCGGAGTGGGACTATGTAGTCGCAGTCCTCGAATCGCCCACTGTAAGCGAACTGAAAAATGCCTTGTACGCCTATGGCCCGATTGCAGCACAAATGAATGCTTATGACGATCTCGGCAACTATGTCTCAGGAGTTTACACACATGTCTCCGGCGACTTTATCGGCTTGCACGAAATCCTGATAGTCGGCTACGACGACACTCAGAATTGTTTCATAGTCAAAAATACCTGGGGAACAGACTGGGGCGAAAAAGGATTCTTCCAGATCGCCTATTCCGAGGTTACCCGGGCAGGCGGCGCCCTCCATACTCTCGATCATGATTTCGGCGACTATGCAATGGCTTATCATCGGTACGGATCGGTCATGGTGGATATTTCCCCGGTGGGCGCCGTGGCCGCCGGCGCGCAATGGAATGTTGATAACGGCGCTTGGATGAACAGCGGCGCAACTTTATCGAACCTGACGGTTGGCCGGCATACGGTAGCTTTCAAAAACATCACCGGCTGGGGCGTCCCTTCCAGCCAACCGGCGACCATCGCGATGGGGGAGACCATTTCTCTGAACGGCGCCTACCTCCTTCCTCCTCCAACGGTGGTGTCATTTCGGATAGACAATGGTAAGGCAACCGCATCGAGCCAAACGGTGACCCTCAACAATACGGCAACCAGCAGCCCCACCCAGTATATGGCGAGCCAGTCCTCCACTTTTCTCGATGCTGCCTGGCAGCCGTATTCGGCAAGCCCCGGTTTTACCCTGAGCGCCGGGAACGGAACAAAGACTGTCTATTTCAAGGTGAAAAATGCCGCGGGTGCGTCCCGGGTCTCGAGCAATACGATCGTGCTGGCCCAGTTGCCCACGGTTACCTCTTTCAAGATCGATGGAGGGGCCGGGAGCACAACTGATAGAACCGTAAAGCTTAACAACACGGCGACGGTATCGCCGACTCAGTATATGGCAAGTGAATCCCCCAATTTTACCGGGGCAGCCTGGCTGACTTATTCTACTGCCCCTGCATTCACTTTGAGCGCCGGGAACGGAACAAAGAAAGTCTATTTCAAGGTAAAAAATACCGCGGGGGCGTCTCAGGTCGTGAGCGACACGATTGTTCTGGCTCAGTTGCCCACGGTTACCTCTTTCAAAATCGATGGAGGGGCTGCAAGTACAACCAGTAGAACGGCAACTCTTAACAACACGGCGACGGTGTCCCCGACACAGTATATGGCAAGTGAATCCCACGATTTTACCGGGGCTGCCTGGCTGACTTATTCTACTGCCCCTGCATTCACTTTGAGCGCCGGGAACGGAACAAAGACCGTCTATTTCAAGGTGAAAAATGCTGCGGGGGCGTCCCGGGTCTCGAGCGACACGATTGCCCTGGCTCAGTTGCCCACGGTTACTTCTTTCAAGATCGATGGAGGGGCCGGGAGCACAACCAGTAGAACGGTAACTCTTAACAACACGGCGACGGTGTCGCCGACTCAGTATATGGCAAGCGAATCCCCCAATTTTACCGGGGCTGCCTGGCTGACTTACTCTACTGCCCCCGCATTCACATTGAGCGCCGGGAACGGAAAAAAGATCGTCTATTTCAAGGTGAAAAATGCCGCGGGGGCGTCCCGGGGCTTTAGCGATTCGATTGTCCTGGCTCAGTTGCCCACGGTTACTTCTTTCAAAATCAATAGAGGGGCCTCAAGCACATCTGGCAGAACCGTAAAGCTTAACAACACGGCGACGGTATCGCCGACTCAGTATATGGCGAGCCAGTCCCCCACTTTTCTCAATGCTGGCTGGCAGCCGTATTCGACAAGCCCCAGCTTCACCATGAGCGCCGGGAACGGAAAAAAGACCGTTTATTTCAAGGTAAAAAATGCGGCTGGCGCCTCAAAAGTGGTGAACGCTGCTATCACGCTCGATTGAATTTGGACTGCAGCCCGGCATTTTGGAATTCCTGTTGTACAGTAATCCGGGGCGTTATCTGCATATTATTTCCGGCAAAAAACAGAAAGGATTTTGCGATTGAGGAGCAGCCGAAGCGATCCAAAAGCCGGATGCGGGCACAAAGGATTTATTTACGGACAAGCCCTTGTAAACCTCGTCAATTTCAACTCCCCGTACCGGATTTACCACAGCTAGTGATCAGGCCCTTGGGCTACGGGGTGGGATTTCACCAAAAGTAAAATTATCGATGAAATCTTGGAGCAAGGACAAGTGCGTAGCTGAAAGATTCTTGAACGCTACTCCGCAGCGTCCCCAGGAGTATTCGGGAACTTCCTGATCGTATACAATTCTACATTGCACCTTGTTCACCCGAATAAAGCGACCGTTGCCGCCGAATATTTTCATTTCGGAACACCTTTTCTTGTCCTCCTTCGTAGACAAATACCGGACGCACATGCCGCCCATGCCGATATCCTGGATCTTCCCCGTGATGACAAACTCATTGTTTCTAATAAAGGCAGCGAATGCCCCCTTTTTGCCCTTGAACCTTTTGAATTTTCTCTTTTCCTCGAACATGTTTTCCGCCCAGCCAGGCAAAAATGGAATCCCTCAGTCGAAATGTGAGGGGAAAAAACCCCGGAATAAATCGGCTAAAATGATATTTACTTTTATTCCCTATTGCGACAATAATTAGTGGAGCGAATGAAGAACTATCCCCTCTTCATCAGCTTAAGGCAGGACCGGTGACGGTTCTGCCTTTTTTCGGCCCCGCTGACCCGAACGGACACACGGAAGTTCCAGTGCTTTGGCGTGGCGTCTCGAAGTTCCGAGATACTCGGGCTCACTCAAACCTCACCCGGGGCAGAGTCGCCGGCCTGATACAAACTGAGGCATCGCGAAAACGGGCTGAGGCCGATGTGTAATTCTCGAAAGCACCTCAATTGGTGTTAAAACCGCCAAAATAACAGTGGCCTTTTTTGCTGCTTTACAATGAGGGTCTTGCCGGCTATGGTCAATGCGCCGGTCCGGTCTTCATCGGTTTTGTTGTGATGCACGCGATATCTGACAATCCCATCACCCGTGCCATTTGCGCCCGATACGATCTTGATCCATCTCACATGGCTCACGGCCCTCCTGGAGCATCCGGGCTGCGTGGCCACACTTGCTTCGGCATATCCCCCGACATAACTGACGGTGATAGAGGTGGGTGATACGGAGTAGCTGCAGAAGCTTTGAATAGCCTTGTACCCATCATATGCGATCGCATCGTATGCAAACCGCACGTCGCCATCACTGACCTCGCTATAGGCTATCCGGAAGAACCCTCTCGTCTTTATGAACCCAACTTCCGATTCTCCCCAATCGACGCCCCAACTGTTCTTGGCGATGAAACACTGATTAGTGTTGTCATAGCCGATTAGCTCAACGGCGTGTCCACCCTGGAATGACCCTGAGACATGGGAGTAAACGCCTCCGGCATATGAGTAAAAATCCGAATAGACGTTCATTGTCACGACAAGCGGGCCATACTTGAGCAATGCGTTTTTCAGTCCGGCGACGGTCGGCATCACATATTGCCAGCCGGTGATTGCGTCAGTGTCGCTTTGCCAGAATGGGCATGCCGCGTTGGAGCATTTGTTGTCAGTAGCCGTATAGGGAAAGCAATTCTCGGGTGGAAGACCGGTGCTCCGGATAAAATTTGACGCGGGCTCTATATAGCCCCCTGATTCGCAGTTTCCAGTCCCACTGCACGATATGATTATCTGCTCGGAGAGATTGATACTTCTTGGTACTGCGCGGGTGGCCTTCAGCACCTGTGATTCCAGAGCGGCCGTTGTCGAAAAAGCCCAGCAGCCTCCACAGTCACCCTGATCTTTTATTGGGGTAACATATTCATACGGCGGCTCGTTGTAATTCAAATATTCCGTGTCGTTCGCTTCGGATTGGGTTGATCGAACCAGGCGTCCGCCTTTCGGGACGACGGGATTCAAGAGGCCAAGGCGCTTCAATCGGCGCTCTGCAGGAAGCTTCGTAATCGACGTCTCTTCCGAGAGCCATCTGGCGCCTTTATTGCGGATCTGCTCCCTAATACCTTCGATTTCGGGCGTAGTCGCAAGAACCGGCGAACCCAAGACGGACAAAAAGAAAAGGAACGGCACAAGCACAAAAAAACTTAGGACCCACCTTATTCCCGTCTTGTGCATAGCGAACCTCCTTTTAATATAATTGATGGAGTTCAGTGTGATTTTTACGCACAGTCACGAATAATCCGGGAGAAGACCTCCGAGGACGCCCCTTTCAAGGCGATGCTGCACATGGACACCCGTTCAGGACTGCCTATGTGAGTTCAAAAAGCATTTGCTCATTCCAATTCTCAAATGGATTTGTCAAAACCAGGAATAGCTCTCTTACGTGTTCCTTGTATTGAAACGACTGACGTCGATGCCGTATTTTTTGATCAACCAGCGAAAAGCTCGCGGATCCTTCTTTGCAGCCGCTGCCGCTTTCGTGACATTGCCCCCGTAAGCCAGCAGAAGCTTTTCTATGTATTCGATTTCAAATTGCCGAACCAGGCGGGATTTCGTTTCCTGGAATGACGCCAATGTCTTTTCCATCTGAAAATTGTCTAAAACTATATGCCAATCCTGGATTATTTCCGAATCACAGAAAATCACAGCCCTTTCGATCGCATTTTCCAGTTCCCGCACGTTGCCGGGCCAATCGTGGGCAGTGAGTTTGTCAATGGCCGCTTGAGAAAATCCCTTTATCTCTTTTCCCATAGCGCAGGAAAGCCTACGCAAAAAATGACTGGCCAACAGCGGAATGTCTTCGACCCGTTCGCATAAAGCCGGGAGGTTGAGCCGGAATACGTCCAGCCTGTAATACAGGTCCAAACGCAAGCGGCCTGATTTAACCACCTCATCGGGATCGCGGTTCAACGCTGCAATGACCCGCATATCTGCCTGCAGCTCATGTGTGTCGCCCAAAGGCCGGTAGGTCTTCTCCTCCAGGAGCCGCAAGAGTTTTACCTGCACAACGGGGAGTAAGCTGTCGATCTCGTCGAGGAATAATGTACCCCCTTCACTTTCCGCGATCAGTCCGCTTTTGAATCCGATAGCTCCCGTGAAAGCCCCGCCCCGATGGCCGAAAAGCTCGTTTTCGGCAATCTCCCGAGGAATCGCGCCACAATTGACCGGCACGAACGGACAGTGCTTTCGCGGACTGAGCCGATGAATCCTCTGCGCGATCACCTCTTTTCCTGTCCCGGTGTCCCCAACAATCAGCACGGAGGAATTAGACTGCGCGATTTGCGGAATCCTTGAAATCACCTCGACAAAAGCCGGGCTTTTACCAACAATTTCAAATTCTGTGTGATCCTTCATCTTCGCTTCTCGAATTTCCGGGGCGTACGGCAAAAACCCGTGAAATGGTCCTGACCCTTTCCAGAAAAAACAGCTCATGGAAGCGTCAGTGGTTCTCCGCCCCAATTCGACTCATTAGTCCGGCAGATTCCGAACATCTAATGCAACGCCAAACCAGCCATATGTATTACGTTCAGATAAAAAAAACAAAAACTCTTCCATATGCCCCTCATCCAACTCCGGTAAGTAATCTAGAATTTCATGATGTATGCAGGCGATGTTCTATTGCCGACAATATCCCGAGAGCATAGCCAAACCTCCGGTTGCCTGACGGCTTCTCCATCGGGTAGTGATGTGTGTGACAGGTTCCTGTCAAAATCCTTCGCAAGTTAGCAGCAAAAGTCATCCGAGATAGCGTTTTATGCCTCATATCACTGTTTTCACTCGACATGTATACTGGGTCACCCGCTTGCAGAAACCCGTTTCTTGAAAAGAGTTAGATCACTTCTTGTTGAAAGCAATAATAATAATGTCAAATCGTTTCTGCACTAATAATTAACCGAAAAAATCCCTCATCACGCAAGATCTAATCCCGGCCGCGCATCCAGCCTCATACGGAACACGCGATGCCGACGACTTTTCATTCCGGCTTGCGCCCGGTTGAATCGTCATATTTCATCAACGCGAACCCACAACGGCCATCGGTTCATGACCCGTACAGGGGTTGGATAACGGCTCTGAGTTTGGCACAATCAAACCCTTCACTCCACATCGCTAAGCAGCCAGATAAGCTCTAAGCCTCTCCAGATGTTCCCCGTTCGGCTCCTTAAACGCCGCTCCTATCTTCACGCCGGTGCCGATGTTGAACAGCCGGCGAAGATCGCATTTGAAGCAAACTTTCTCTTTGACCGGGGGCAGTTCGCAACAGAGGCTGAAGTCAGGCATTTCCCCAATCGATGTATTCTCGATCTCCGAGCCCCGGGGATAGCCGATTAAAGCGCCTCCCGATGAAAGATCCAGGACCACGCAAGAAAAAGGAGGGAACGAAATAACCCCCGCTTTATAATGTGTCACGGCCGGCAACGCCGTCGCGATCCGAGGGTACTTGCGCCGCTCCTGACTGATGGTCTTATTGAAGAAGTATCCCTGCTTTTCGAGGTAATCCGCTATTATTTTGTTCAGAAGCGAGGCCATCGTCCGGTGCTCCAGACCTGCTGCCTTCCTCAAGTATTCATGAACCTTGCCGGTCATCCTCAAACTGTAGATAACATCTTTTCGCACGGCTCTTATCACCCGGAAGACAGGTCCGACGCCCTAACGCCCTTCTTCCCGAAAACGAACTCCCTTGAAATGCAACGATTCGAACGGCCTCCTACCAGTATGCCGGTCCGCCCTCCTGGTCCGTGACAGCCAACCAGGGCCGGTCCATCATAGAATCACTTGCCGCCGGCTCTGCCCCGGCGGCTGAATAACAAGCATGCTCAAGATACGAGGTGTTTCGCATAGAGAGCCTTTCGCGAAAGCTTGCTTGTAAATCTTTGTTTCGCCTCCTGAAGCGAGTACGGAAGATCATCCCGGCAGGGCAAGCGGAGGTCTGTCTCCTGGATGACAGAGCTCCTCGACCGTGAAGCAGCGAACTCGACTGAGTGCTTCAGCTCCCGTATATTTCCCGGCCAGTCGTAGAAAGCAAATTTGCGCAATGCCTCCTCCGAAAAGGATCTGGCTTCAGTCCGGAATTTTGTCCGGCAACTGTCCAGGAAATGCAGGGCAAGCCGGGGTATATCCTCGCGCCGTTTCCGCAGGGCAGGGAGTTTGATTGAAATGACGCTAACCCCATAGTAGAAGTCCCGCCTGAGTTTGCCGGTTCTCATCGAATCCTCGGCGCTGTTTCGCAAAGACCCTATCAGGCGAACATCAGCCCGTTTTTCGCTCTTGGCCCCGAGCGGCTTAAACGCGCCATCCCGAAGAAATTGGAGAAGTCTAACCTGAACGGATGCGGGGAGCATGTCGATTTCCTCAAGGAAGAGAGTTCCGCCATGCCCTTTCTGGATGAGTCCCGGCGTGGAGACCACCACCCCTCGGTCGTCCCTCGTTTCGAGCCCGAACAACTCCTGTTGGGCCAAATCCGGGGGAATCAACCTGCAGTCTACATGCACCAGTGGTTTTTCCGCGCGGTCGCCCAGCAAATGTATTCTGTGTGCAAAGGTGTTCCTGCCCGTTCCCGGCTCCCCTTCGATGAGTACGCCCGAATTACACACGGCGGCCAGTGGGACCTTATCAAGCTGACGTAGAAACAGGAGATTCTTTCCGATTAGAGGAGCCTGCTTCAGGTCCTGACGAGTACCGGCCTTAACGATCGAAAGGGGGGAAGGATCTATCGCAGACCACAAAACGGACAGAATGCTTTCTCCACAGGTTGCCTCCGTTATCTCCGACGGAGCATCCGATTTCAGAACCAGTATACCGAAAGAACGGGAAATATTGATTGAGACCAGAGGAATGAAACCGAGCCTGTTTGATCTTGATAAGTTGAAGCTGACCTTTTTCAACTGGCCTGCCGGCAAGACAAGGATAATCAGGTCCGGGTCAAAGAACGACGCCACGCGGGTTAAGCACTTTTCGACCCCCCCAGCCTCGAAGGTTTCAAAGGAGTTCTTCAAAGCATGGACCCGCATGATCGATGAAGACTGCAGCGTTTCTCTCAGAACGGAGCTGGAGGTCTCCTTTCTGCCTAAATCAATAAGCAACACATTAGGCAGTTCCACGACCATCCCCCGATACAGTGAGCCCGACAACAGGCGAAATCACGGAAGGCCGCGATCCCGACGATTGCAAATCAATATTTGGCGTATTCTGCAACTTCATTGCTTCGGCCCTAACCGGCATTGGTGATCTTCTCCAATTCCCGTCTTATTATCGTGTCCAGCGTTTCAAGGGGGACTGCGCCGCTTACCACCTTGTGGTTGATGACGAAAGTGGGGGTTGAGTTGATACCGGCGCGCCATCCCTCCTGGAGATCCTTTTCGACCATTGGCCGGTATTTACCGCTCTCCAGGCAACTCCCGAAATCCTCCGTATTCAGCCCCAATTTGCTCGCGTATCCAACCAGCAAATCGGGACCGGGCTCATTAGCGCCGGAGAACAGGGAATCCTGATAATCCCAGAACTTGCCCTGCTCACCCGCGCATCTCGCGGCTTCAGCAGCACGCAAGGATGATTCGCTCCGGTGCAGCGGGAAGTCCTTGAAAACCCAGAGCACCTTGTCGGAGTAAATGGATTGGACGGCTCTTACGGTTTCATGGCTTTTTTTGCATGCGGGGCACTGATAATCTGAAAACTCGATAACCGTAATCGGCGCGTTGCGAGGACCCTTGGAGATGCCTCCATCGAGGCTGGTTGACAGGTATGGAGGCGAAGGCTCTTGCAGATGGACTGCCACCCCGTAATCGGCGTAAAGGGTAGCCGCATAGTCCATGATTTTCTGGTAGCCTTTTTGCTGCGCCAACTGATTCCTGATTTCTCCTCTCACCTCTTCTTCCGACTTCTTTACCTGAGACCACTTTTGCCGGTTCGCATCATAATACCGGCCGATTTCCTCCGGGGTTATCTCAATCCCCTTGGAGAGAATCTTGTTATCGATAAGTTGCTGTACGGTCATTCCGTTCCGTTCGGCTTCCTTTTGCAGAACGATCTTGCTGATCATCTGATCCAGACGCTGTTTTTTCAATTGATAGATGCTTTTTTCCAACTCATGAATCCGCATCGCCAAAGGCGCTTCCAGGTCCTCCACAAGAATGGCCTGCCCAGCAGCCTCCGCCGCGACTCGGGTCGCCGGCGTCCCTTCTACGGGCGCGCCGCGCCCCGGGACAAAAGCCGCCAAAAACAGCAGGAATAAAGTCACAAGAATTTGAGTGGCTCTTTTTCTTTCAAAGCACAAGACTCCAATTGAGAGCAGAATAAAAAGATTTGCGAGATGGAGGGGACACACCGTTTTTTGCAACAGGAGGCCGACGCTCAGGCCCACGGCGCCGGACACGATTGGGGCAATAAAACCTTGCATCCAATAAATCGACAGAATTACGACTGAATAGAAAGCTGCCCCGATGACCCATGACGGGAGCCATGATCCCGTACAACCGGGGCATTCTCTCACGATGCGGCTGAAGGGAGCATAAATATGGTCAAAGTGCTGTGTGAGCCCGGACAGCAGGAAAAGCAGAAGCCCCAAACATCCAAGTGTGTATAGTATTCGGGTCTTTGATCCCCGATGATCTGAATCTGCGCTATTTTCCACTTTCGACATTTGCCTTCCTCGTATGACAGACTTGTTAACAACACTAAGCAATCACTTCTTCAATCTTTGCCTGGGCATCACCCGGCAGTGCGCCTCGCCAGGCGCGGAAGGCATCCCGCTCGGCTCGCATGTCATTCGCCTTGGGTGGTCAGCGCGGGATGTCTTCTCCCCTCAGAAATTTCCCGAACCTTCCCGGGACACTCCCATGATGCGCTTGTCTGTCTTTTACTGCGCCACAATGTGCATTGGCAAAGCCACAGGCAGAGTGAACGGGATGTTGGCCGCATTGATTTCGATTGCCCAATAAAGCGGAACCGACGCCCACCGAGTGCTGATTGGCACGCATGTGCCGTCACAATCCTGCGATTTCACCACTGATCCATATCCCTCCATCCCGTACGTCCCTGCTCCGCAATAATAATGGGTGACCCCGTTCACAATGCGCTGAAACACCGTGCTGGTATTCCACGAATACATTCGGCCGCTGCAATCAGTGTTGGTAAACAGCAGATCGTAGACAGAGTTTGCGACTTGACCTGATTCCTGAACAATGGGAACGATCTTGTTAAGTCCGGGCACAAAGATATCCCACTTGTACCCCGTTCCGAGAGGCTGGTAATCCTGGTATTCAGTGTAGGAGCTTATGCTCAATAAGTAGCCCAGGTACTGGCCGTTCGCATCATAGACTTGCATAGCTCCAGCGGGCCCGGTCGCCCCTGTAGCACCGGCTGGACCAATTGGCCCTGCCACTCCTTGAGGGCCGGTGGCCCCGGTCGCGCCTATAGCACCGGTTGCACCTGTTGGCCCTATCACACCTTGAGGACCGGCGGCCCCGATCGCGCCTATAGCACCGGCTGGACCTATTGGCCCTATCGGACCTTGCGCGCCGGCAGCCCCGGTGTCGCCTTTAAGGCCTGCTGGACCCTGAGGACCCTGTGCACCGGCAGCTCCGGTGTCGCCTTTAAGGCCTGCTGGACCCTGAGGACCCTGTGCACCGGCAGCTCCGGTGTCGCCTTTAGGACCGGCTGCGCCTGTCGGCCCTATCGGACCCTGCGCGCCGGCAGCTCCGGTGTCGCCTTTAGGACCGGCTGCGCCTGTCGGCCCTATCGGGCCTTGCGCGCCGGCAGCCCCCTGCTGTCCCTGAGGACCTGCAGGACCCTGAGGACCCTGCGCGCCGGCAGCCCCAGTGTCGCCTTTAGGACCGGCTGCGCCTGTTGGCCCTATCGGGCCTTGCGCGCCGGCAGCACCCTGCTGTCCCTGAGGACCGGCTGGACCCTGAGGACCCTGAGCGCCGGCCGCCCCTGCTGGCCCTGTCTGGCCTGTAGCACCCGCCTGCGCGAGAATCGTCCAATCCGAAGTACTGGTGTCGGGTTGCTTGTTCGTGTTGGCGGTCATGCTCACATAGCTTGCCCCACTATAGCTTACCGCATCGGTCGGATTATATGAAACGGTGCTGTCCCACGCATTTTTCCAGGTGATCCCCTGTAGAGCTTGCGCCCATGAGGTTGAGGTTTCACTGCCAGTAACGCAGGCCGGGTTCGGGGCTTGGTTTACGGCCAGACGCACAGCGCCGCTTGAATTGTCGATACATGCATTGTAAACGTTGGTTGCGGGAGTCTGATTCCACTGCACAGGTGTTCCGCTGGTGCAGGCTATTGGCTTATTTATGGATACTTGCAGGGAGCCATCGCTGGCCAGGCAGCCATAGTATACGACCTGAGCGGCTGCATTCCGGATGCATGCGACGGCAAGCACGATCGAGATCAAGACCGCAAATAAGACCTTCTTGCGCATTGGTGACCCTCCTCTTGACACCTTCGTCCGCGCTCCGACCCGTTCAGAAGCCCGGCCCCGATGAAAGGTTAGGGCTTAGTTCATATATCCACCATTGAAGTTCGATCCGCCCAGATCGACAATCTTCGTCCTGCTCGATACTTCGAGCGGTGGCTTTCTCCGGCTCTTCATTGTCTGGCGGTCTGGCTGCTCCACACCTGTATTCTCGGAAGCTGGGCCTCGGGTACGATTGGCGGCCCAGCGGCAACCGCATCCATTCTGGACTTTGACTGCTTTGCAGCCGCCGCCTTTTCTCCCCCCGGCACGACGCCTCCGGTGGTTGCAATAATATCGGGCAATCCATTTCCATTCACATCGACGGCTTTGACGCCCCAGGACACGGATAGTCCCGAGGACGGAAGCCCGGTAGCTTCCTCATATTTCCACCCGCCTTTTCCATCACCCTTAAGAACGAAAAGGCCGTATGCGTTGCCGAGGTCCTGTGTCAGCCGGCCGGCCACAATCAGGTCAAGGTGGCCGTCTTTGTACAGGTCGGCCAAATCCACCGCCAGGGCGCCGCCCCGAATCTGTGGAAATGGATCAGGTGTTGCCTGCCAGGACCCGTCAGGCTTTTGCAGGTATACTTCAGGGCCGTTGGCCTCATTGGCCGCTACCAGATCCGGAAGGCCGTCACCGTTTACGTCGCCCACCGCAATGCCCCTGTACAGGCCGTAAACCGAGGGTTCGGGCAAACCGGCCGAGGAGGGTTTCCAGTGTCCCTTTCCGTCTCCCAACCACACTTTCGGACCTTTATAATAAGATGCCACGATGTCGAGATGGCCGTCCTTATTGATATCGACCAGGCGGACCTGGTTTGCCCACCCTGCCCCGTTTTCATCGCCGGGATCGGGACTCTTCGCGCTAGGCAAACCTTCGGCCGGCGACTCTTTCCAGTTCACCCCGGTGCCGTCTCCCAGATAAACCGTGATCCCGCCCCTGTCGGAGGCGCCGACCACAAGATCCGGAAAGCCGTCTTCATTCACATCCCCAACCGCCACGGCTTCGGCGCCCACATAAAACTCCCGGGGGTCACCCGAGTCCGCCCCGGGCTGGGCAACGGCCGGGGCCAATCCTTTGACGACCTGTTTCCAGTGGCCTTCGCAATCCCCGAGATAAACGTGGACGCCCGTGCAGTGGTCCGCGACGACCAAATCCGCACAGCCGTCTTTATTGACATCTGAGAAGGCGATACCGCCCCCGCACGAAGTCTCCATTTCGAGTCCCTGCGACGAATCCACCCATTCGCCTGCGGCATTCCTGAGAAACACCCGGGCCCCCTGGCCGAGTCGGGGGTGGACAGCCAGGGCCAAAAGGCCGTGCCCGTTGATGTCGGCCACCGCGGGAGTGCTTTTCCAAAAACCTTTATCCGGCAAACCCGTGGCTGAAAGTCCAAATTTGGGCTGCGCGGCATAAGATCTCTGAGAGCCCTTGTTGTTCATGAAGATATATGATGCCAACAGAAGGATCGCCGCCAATAAAACAAAGCTCATCAGGATTCGTTTCAACCGGCTCATGATTATTATCCTCCCAGGCTTTCCTTCGGAATCAATCGGTACCAGACCCCTTCGATTTTGATCCAGTCCTCGATGAATGTGTCGTCGGCCGGTTCGACCTTGGACAGATAAGGATCAGTGGGCCGAATGAGGTAGGTCACTTTTACTTTTCCCTTGTCGCCGGTCACCTCGGTCCAATCCACGGAATGGGCCACGTAGTAATACTGCGCCTTTTTTTGCAGAAACTCTTCTTGTGAAACGGCTTTCCGGAACTCAGGGTCGCAATACTCGTAAATAAGGCCCCACTGCTCCTTTTCCTTTGCTTCCCAAAACTCGTTGACTCGCTTCGTGAGTTCTGCTTCCTCAGCGGCCGGCCTCATGCTTGGGGGACGCGAGGGCGCCTCCGCGAGCTGTTTGGTCGGTACAGGAACCCAATTGCCGTCCTTCATTTCCCACAGTTGCCAGGTCTCCGTTTTCCTGGGTGGCACATTGGACACTCCCTTCGGCTGGGCCATACAGACCAGCTTCACCCATCCCAGGTCCCCTGCCGTTTCCGTCTCTTTCAATTCAAAAGACAAATATTTAAAAGCGGTGTTTTTTTTGCTGAAAGTGATGAACTCATCCAAGCCTTCCTGGCTTTTACCGGAGGTAGGCAGGTACTGGTACAAAACGGCCCAGTCCTCCCGCACCCGCGCATCCCAGAAGGCTTGCGCTCGCTCCCTCAGACCCTGATCCGCCTGTGCCGGACCGGCCGCGTTAAGCAGGCTCATCAGTGTCAGACTAAATCCCGCAAAGATCGCAAGCAGCCTCTTCATTTATCTTTCCTCTATTTCTATTTCATCCGAAGCTCTTGAGAGTTATTGGAGGGGGGGAGCAAAGCAGCGTCTCCTTACTCCCCCGATGAAAGTGTCGTCAGTAATACTTCCGATGGATTACTTGCTGGGTTTCTTGGCCGATACAGGCGCAGCCAAAGGATCCCATGCAATGAAGCCCGTGGTGTCGATGCCGGCGCCAAACCCGGTCGAGGCCGTCTTTGCGATCTGGCATCCCTTTGCGGTGTCTGCGATTTTGCCGTAGCTAAAATCCAGTTCCTCGACAAGCAGACCGATCAACGGAGTCGCTTTGGCATAGACTGGACTCGCTGCCGTGCCAAAATTGCATACGGTGCTCGCTATGCCGGTAGTGCGGAAACGGGCCGCAGCCGTATGGAGGGAACAGAAGGTGAATTTATCCGAGATTTTGCACAGGTAGTTTTCAAACCAGCACTTAAAGCACTGGTAGGCACCCGAATACTCGACCTCATTCTCGTTCCAGATGTCGAACTTGGCCTTTGTGTAAGTGGGCACGCGATCCTGTCGCACATCCTGTTTGCAGGGCACCAGGGTCAGATCGGTGGTCTTGAAGAAACCATAGTCCGCTCCGGTTGCAAAAAAGTTGCCCAGAAAATACTGCGGGCATGCGTCAAAGTTCACGCCATCCAGGGTAATTAAGCCGCCGGTTCCGACTGCGGCGCCGGTCGTGCCGGTGCGAGCGTCGAAAGTCCAGGCATTGTATTCGTAAGCGGTGAAGTAGTCGTAATCTATCACCTTGGCGGAACCGGTGAGGAAGTTAAAGTTAATCTGGTTGGCGCCGCCATTATCCACGGCCCAGCACTTGAGTTCCCCTACCGGCGAGTCACAAGCGGGAAAAGGAGGAACCGTGACGGGAACCGTGTCACCTGAGATGCCATACAGCGCCGAGAAAGCAATGGGCTGATTGGCGGTAAGCTCAAACATGAAATCCTGCCAGTTCTGATTGGAGTCAACCCAGTAGCACTCGATAAAAACCGGCACATTGTTACCGTTGCTGATGCTGATAATAGTGTCCCGGCCGCCCGAAACATCGATTTTCGGGAATATCAGCACACTTCCCTGCTGGGACGTGTTGCCGACATCTACCGGACCCGCCGACGCAACCGCAACCATTCCGAAAAACAAAACCAACGCTAAAATCAATCCCCTCTTCATCTGTAAACCCTCTCTTTCCTGTTACCTGTTGATGGTGTAAAAGGTCTTGGCGCCAGAACTCACCGGACTGGCGCCCCACACGGCACGATTTCTTGGCGGGACAGCCTCACCTCCCTTCTTCTAAAGTTTTCGCGGTGTAAACGGATTCGCGGGGCGCCCTCGAATAGCCCGGCGCCTTGGGAGAAAGTGGTAGATTCGTAACTCTCTCAATCGCAGTACCTGCGTGCCTATTGAGCAAGCTTTATGCCAAATGAAAAGTGCATGCGCCGACAAGATAGAAAAAGGTTTGCGATATCGGGCCGGTACCAGGAATCAGCAAGTTGTTATCAACTCTTACCCGATCATGAGATTTCGAAAAACACGTTTGATCCTCGCGCTTTACTCTAATGCATGAACGAGAAGGGCTATCAATATCTGACATTATTGTCCTAATCATTTGGCTGGTAAAGAGGCATAAGTGACCTAAACAGTAAGGAGGGACGGGTGATAAAAATGTCCTATTGGAGAACCGCTTATTTTTGAACTGCAACCTGTACGTCCCTATACTGATCAGTTTCGATGCTGTGCTTGCGGATAAGCTGCCAGAAGGCGCGTCGATGCTTGTTGGAGGCCCTGGCCGCCTCGGAAATATTACCCTGGGCGAGTAAAAGCATGTTTCGAATGTAGCGTCTTTCAAAATCGACAACGAATCTTTCCTTGGCATCCTTCAAAGGTTCGAAAGGCACCACCTCCGGAAGTCCGATATCGCCGGCATCGATCGTCTCCCCTTGCAAATGAGCCACGGTACGCTCGATCACATGCCTCAACTCCCTCACATTACCCGGCCAGTCGTAAAAGAGGAGCTTCTGCACAGCCGGCAGCGAAAAGCCCTTGATGCGTTTTTCGGACTCATGATGATGCTCTTTCAGGAAGTGAGCAGCCAGAAGAGGGATGTCTTCGCGCCGTTTCCGCAATGGAGGAAGTCTGAGCTGGAGGACATTTATGCGGTAATAGAGATCACGGCGGATTTTGCCTGAGGCCAGGACCTCTTCAGGCGCCCCGCTGGAGGTGGCAATAATTCTAACGTCAGCCCGGCATTCCTTAGTCGAACCCAGTGGACGATATGTTTTTTCCTGGAGAAAACGAAGCAGCTTGACCTGTGCAGAATAGGCCAAGCTGTCGATTTCATCGAGGAAAAGGGAGCCGCCTTCCGCCGCGGCGATCAGACCCTTCTTGACGGCCCTCGCCCCGGTAAAAGCTCCATTCTTATGCCCGAACAGCTCATTTTCGGCCAGCTCCGACGGGATGGCGCCGCAGTTGACGGCTACAAGGGGCCTTTCTGCCCTATCGCCCAGGCGATGGATGAGCCTGGCGCAAATTCCTTTCCCCGTACCAGTTTCCCCTGATATAAGGACGCAGGCGGCACATTTGGCTATTCGCGGGATTTTATTGATTTCGTCCAAAAAGGCGGAGTTTTGACCTACCAGGCTTCGAGATAGAAATTCTCCCTGCCAATGTTCCACTCGATCCTCCTGAGGGTGGCCGTCTTCTGATCGGGAATGTTAATAGCAACGCCCCTACGCGCAAAATAATGTCTTCCCTTATTATCGACGGCAGTAAGAGTGTTATTACGAGAAAGTGTTATGATGATGTTTGAGCCCGATTGAGCGTCGAAAATCGAATTTTACGAACCTATCTGGTTTGAGATGCTAACTACGTTGTAATACAAATGCAATACCGCCCGATACTTTTTTTAGCTCACAATGTGTGGCGTAAAATGAGCTGTGAGATGATTCGTCGGGATGTCGCCTTCTTCGAAGCCTGCTCGGTGCACCCTTGTTTAAACGACGTTGCCTGCTTTTGACGCAATTATGAATCGGTCTCAATGGAGAATGGATTGCCGGAAGTCAAATAAGCACTATGGACGCAGCACTGCTATGCAAACGATTTACCGTCTTCACCCCTTTGATTTGTGAACCAATGCCGGCGCAAATTTGTCTGACCTGATGCTCATAACTTCTAAGCAATTTGCACAAGAAGAAAAGAATGGGGGGTACTCGGCAATCCCTGGTCTTTAGCTTTTTCTGTTACGTTTTCCCTCCCTGAAATACAGTCTTTGCCCCATTGAGGATTTTTCGTTCGGTATTTGGTTTTCTTTAGTGGATCGAAAGATTACCGGGGCCTCGGTTCCAAGCGGCGCCGGTTGAGGCAATTTTCTACCAATATGAATCCAGGGACGACCCCGTCACCGGCTCTTCCCTTGACGGCTGCTCGTCCCGGGGAGCAAATCTGATTCAGAGAGGAATTGTAATGAGGAAATATATTAAAAGAGGAATTCTTCTGCTTATTGCAGGTATTCTATTATTGCAGATCTCGGAAACATACGGTCTGGCAGGAGGAATCGTCACCGGCAATGCTCCATATGGTATTGCCTTCGACGGGGCGAACATCTGGGTTACAAATTATACCGGAAACACAGTCACTAAACTCAGGGCAAGCGACGGGTCCCTGGTCGGGACGTATGCTGTTGCCGATCCATGGGGTGTTGCTTTCGACGGTGCAAACATGTGGGTGACAAATTACTCCAGCGACACAGTCACGAAACTCAGGGCAAGCGATGGGTCCCTGGTGGGAATGTATAGTGTCGGCACTACTCCAACCGGCGTTGTCTTCGATGGGACCTACATATGGGTGGCAAATGCCGGGGGTTCTGTTTCAAAGCTCAGAGCAAGCGACGGGTCTTCGGTGGGAACATACACTGTCGCTAATCCATGGGGTATTGCCTTCGATGGGGCGACCATCTGGGTGACGAATCATCAGGGCAAAACCGTAACAAGGCTCAATGCAAACAACGGGTGTTTGCTGGGCATGTATGAGGTCGGCGTTCAGCCGTTGGGTATTGCTTTCGACGGGGCGAACATCTGGGTGACAAATAATGGCGGCGATACTGTCACGAAACTCAGGGCCGCAGACGGGTCTTTGTTGGGGAAGTTTCCTGTCGGTCGCAATTCTTTTGGTGTTGCTTTCGATGGGGCGAACATCTGGGTGACGAATATTGATGGTACCGTCAAGAAGCTAAGGGCGAGCGACGGATGTTTGGAGGGAACCTATACTGTTTGCGAGTATCCGGATGGCGTTATTTTCGATGGAGCGAACATCTGGGTGGCAAACATCAAAGGTTCTGTCACGGAGCTCAGGGCGAGCGACGGAGTTTTGGTCGCCGCGTGCGCTACCCGGCAGTCCTGCGGCGTCGGGCCGAAAGTACCGGACTGAATCGGCATGGCATAGCACCCTCCGCATGGCATCGAGATCGGAGCAGTCTGAGGAGCGGGGAGCCGCAAAAAGGCCTGTTAGCCGACTCCTCTCCCCTTGCTGCAGCCCGGAGGCAGCGGAAGAATGCATAAGCCCCGAAGGGAGCTTTCTCGGAAATGACGGACGCCCCGCCGCGGTAGCAGGCGAGCGCTACATGCCCGACCAGATGGCCTTGTTGGATAGCGAACGTCCTTAATCTCATTGAGACACAATCAAGAGCGCCAATCTCCGGGCTTGAGGTATGGGTTCTTTTCCTGAAACTGCAAAAGCGCTTTCCTTGCTTCCTCGCGGGTTTCATAGATGTAAGGGGCAAGGTCCCGTTTTTGCAATTCGTCACCCAGTTTCATTCGCAGAAAGGTGCTGGTCGTATACCTGGTGACCTTCTCATAAAACCTCATGACATATTTGACCATCTCCGAATATTTTTCGACGAGTTCCGGAACAATGTTGAAATTATCATAGTTTACGATGGTATAAACCTTCTTGCCCAGAGGCGACACAATCCGTTCCACTATCTCCTGAATTTTTTCGATCTGCTCGCTCGATCGAACAAAGAGGTTCTCGAAATTCACGAAGAAAAGATTTTCCTCCGGCGAGTAGGTCAAACGTTCTTCAAGAGGGAGCGTCAGCAAATCGTCTCTCAAACCCATGAGATTCGGGTTGAAAATCCTGAGGTCCATCAGCCGGGGAGGTCTGTTGATGACCGGTTTGAATCCCATCAGTGCAAGAATATCCTTTTCCAGGTCGATACCGGGGGCTATTTCAACGAGTTCCATCCCTTCTTCGCCCAACGAGAAGACACAGCGTTCTGTAACATATAGTACCGGCTGTCGCCGCATTGCCGCGTATTTCCCACTGAATGTTTTTTGTTCTACCCGGTTTACGTACTTCGCCTCTTTTCCTTCCTGATCGATCCTGAGGCCGCCGCCGGCAACGGAGACCTTCAGGCCTCCCGCGGTAAAGGTCCCCAGGAAGATTACTTTTTTGGAATTCTGACTGATATTGATGAATCCACCGGGACCGACAAACCTTTCCCCGAACTTGCTGACATTGACGTTTCCTTCCCCGTCGATTTCAGCCGCTCCAAGAAAGGCTATGTCCAATCCGCCTCCGTCGTAGAAGTCGAATTGATAGGCCTGGTCAACCAGGGCCTCTATGTTCGTTCCTGTTCCGAAATTAAGACCGCCGTTGGGCATGCCCCCGATCACCCCCGGCTCGGCCGTCAAAGTCAGGAATTCGATCACCCTCTCCTCGTTTGCGACCAGGGCGACCCCTTCCGGCATGCCTATCCCCAGGTTCACCACACTGTTGGGCCGCAGTTCGAAAGCAGCCCGCCGGGCGATGATCTTTCGGGGGCTCATCTCCATTTGTGGAAGGTCCCGCATTACCACTTTGAGTTCACAGCTATAGGATGGATTGTATTGCTCGGCAAAAGTCTGCCAGTGGTATTCGGGCTTGGCAACCACGACACAGTCGACCAGGATACCGGGGATTTTAACCTGGCGCGCGTTCAAGGTTCCACGATCCGCCGTCCTCTCCACCTGGACTATAACGAATCCGTTGGAGTTTTTGGCGGCCATGGCCATTGCGAGCGCATCGAGGGTCAAAGCCTCTTTTTCCATGGTTATATTGCCGTCACTATCCGCGGTCGTCCCGCGCAGGATAGCCACGTTGATGGGGAGGGCCTTGTATAAAAGGTACTCGTTGCCTCCAATATCGATCGACTCAACCAGGTCCTCGCCTTCGGATCTGGTGAGCGCGTTCAGTTTGCCTGAATCCAATCTCGGATCGATGAACGTACCGAGACCCACGGAACTGATAGTGCCCGGTTTGTGGGCGGCAATATCCCTGAAGAGATGACTGACCACGCCCTGTGGAAAATTATAGGCAAGGACCTTGTTATTTCTTATGAGTTCTTGGAGCTTTGGAGCCAGTCCGATGTGCCCTCCGATCACTCTCCTGACCAGACCTTCATGGGCGAGATGATTCAGCCCTTTGGTTTTTCCATCTCCCTGGCCGGCCGCATAGATGAGCGTGAGGTCCCCGGGAGCGCCCGTTCTCAGGAAATGATCTTCGAGCTGGACGGCTATCTCTTCGGCAAATCCCGCTCCAACGAAGCCTCCCGTAGCCACGACATCACCATCTCGAATGATGCTCACCGCTTCCTCTGCCGTAACAATCTTGCCCTTTTTATGGCGCAGAGAGAGCTTGTCCGCCAACATTGGATGAGTGAAGTTTTTCTCCATGAGAAACTCTCCCGTATATTATGACCCGCCGAACGGATGAAAAGGGATTGTATTCCAGCCACACTGGCCGGCATCGACTTCATCAGCCCTGATAGACTGAATCGATCACGTCGCCGATGGAACAACACACCCCGGCCTCCGCGAGAATCCCCACCATTTCAGATAACTTGTCAGGCCCCGGTACTTCCACCTCGGCTCCAAACGCCTCTCTTTCAATGTGAAGGCCGGCCCCGCCGAGTACTTCGATGGCCCGGTCGAACTCATCCACAACGAGCCCCAGCACGGAATACTCCGACATGTAAGAAGCCGGCAGCGGCCGACAATCCGAGTATTTTAGCCGCGCATGCGCGTCGGGTTGGCTTATGGTCGTTGCGATCACAGGTATTTTCATCGCATCCACTCCGGTCCAAACGACAGTCAGGAATTATAAACGAATAAGTTCTGCCTTTTCCCATTAAATCAATCGATACAAATTTGCCAATGCTATACCCTATCTTTTACCGGTTACGAAGGTCAACCCATATACAGCTCTAGATGCGCAAATCCCTTACCTTTGCTGAAACCGATCCGGTCCGAAGCCTTTGCCGATGCCGACCGGCTGCGAACTTCGCCAATTCCGAGCGTTTCCGAAATTCTTGACATGCAGTGGCAACCAGTCCAGAATATTCTGGATTCGGTCCTTTCTCTCCTCCGATCTCACCTTCTTCGCGAATTTTATAAACGGATCCGAAGCACCAGGACTGCCTCTAAGGGGAGGGAACACCACGTGAATCCGACTCTGACCGCTTTGATCGTATTTGGGTGCGTGTTCGGAGGCACACTGCTCGGAATGTGCCTCCGCGCCGTTACGCCCGTTCATCATCTAAGCGAAGATTCCAAGGATGTAATAAACCTCGGAATAGGGCTGATCGCGACACTGACCGCCCTGGTCCTCGGGCTTGTGATTGCGACCGCCAAAAGTTCTTACGATTCTCAGGAGCTGTCGGTCAAGCACATTGCCGCAAAATTCCTTCTGCTCGATCGGGAGCTTGCCCAATACGGACCGGAGACAAGGGAAGCGCGTGATTTGATCCGGCGCTCTCTTGCTCATAAGCTCAATGAGATCTGGCCGGAAGAGTCCAAACCTGAAACGGACACGGCTAAAACGCCTCCGATAACCGAGGGAATCCAAGAAAGGATCAGCCAACTGGCCCCCCGGAGCGAAACTCAGCGGGGGCTCCAGTCTCGGGCGCTGCAGGTCACCAGCGACATCCTGGAAACGCGATGGTTCGTTTTGGGAGCCCTGGGCCGCTCGGTTCCGCTGCCGTTCCTTGTCGTCGTCGTATTCTGGCTGACGATCATCTTCGGAAGTTTCGGCCTCCTGGCCCCGCGCAATGCAACGGTGGTTGTGGTCCTGTTTGTCTGCGCACTTTCGGTTGCCGGCGCTATCTGCCTTATCCTGGAAATGGATCAGCCATTCACGGGGCTGATGAAGATTTCCAGCGCCCCCTTGCGCTATACGCTCGCTCATCTCGGTCAATAGTAAGAATCAGAGTTAAAAGCTGGAGGGTAAACGCCTGAAGCAAGTGGACGAACCTCTATGATTCGTTAACCTTCTTTTCCGACCTCCATCCTCCAACGTCCGATTTCTGACTCTCGTTCCAGATTCGGCTGCCTTTCACCAGCGCCGAATAATATCGTGGTATTTTCACCCCAAAAGAGATACAAATTATTCCAATCGATGACCACACACGCGGACTTCCGGGCGATGTCAAAGCGGACCTTGCTTCCGAACTTCCCGGGATTTCTCGTCGGGTTGCTGCACATGTCATGAAAAAGCAAAGGCATGGGAAAGGCAGCGGTTCAGAACAGCGGATAATCTCTTCCTTTGCGAAAAAGTCACCGTAAATCTTGCGCCGCGCTTAAAGGCAAAGGGCGCAGGATTTCCGCAATCGCAGTGGACGATCAGATGCCGAGTAAAATTTTTGCTACCCTGTGATCACCTGCAATTCGAAGGCAAACGCTCGTGGACGACAAACAACCGATAGTCATAATTTTGGGCATGCACAGAAGCGGGACATCTCTCATTGCCAATTTTATCCATGCCATTGGGATTGAGATGGGGCAGGACCTGCCCCAGGCCGATGAATGGAATGCCGCGGGGTATTGGGAGTCCCAGACCATTCGTAATATTCACGATAAGATCCTGGCAGAATTGAATTGCGATTGGCACAATCCTCCATTGTATTTTCCAGCCGACTGGTGGCGTAAATCCAGCATCCAGGAATTAAAGAGCGCTCTTGTCGAATTCGTCGGCTCCAAGTGCAAGGAGAAAAACCAAATATATGGTTTCAAGGACCCCAGGACGGCAATCCTGTTGCCCGTATGGCGCGAAATATTCGATGAACTTCACCTGGAACCTCTCTATATATTATCAGTGCGTCACCCCGGATCCGTAGTTGCATCGCTGGCCCGTCGAGACCGTTTGAGTCTAGCTCATTCGCAGGCCCTTTGGCTTAAAACCAACCTGGACGCGCTATCATATGCCGGAAACAATCTGCGAGTAGTCGTAGACTATGACCTATGGTTTGAGTCCGGGTTGGACCAGGCCAGGACCGTGACAAGATCCCTCAATCTCCCCCTGCCCATAAGTGAGGAACTAATAGCAAACGCCGTCCATCAGACCGTCCATTCGGGGTTGCGACATTATTCTTCCCCGCAGGATGAAACATTTTTTCCGGTTGTTACCAGATTTTATGCTCTGCTTCGGCAGGCGGCAATGAATGGAAAGATCTCCGGCGAAACCTGGACGCTCATGGAATCCTTCGAAAAAACGAAGGACCTCCTGCGTATCTGGGATGAGCTTGTTGCGGAGCGTGATGCGATAATCAACGCTCAAAGAAAACGTTTGAAGAATCAAAAACGGTTATTTACATATATAATGATCGCTGTTTTTGTCATTTTCTCGCTGGTACTCGCATTTGTGCTGTCCGGTATCCACAATTGATTCGAATGAGACTGCGAAAACGCAAAAAATAGTTCGAAAGGGAGCGGATCGGCGCCATTCATTATCGCCACGCGAATCTCATTGAGAGTACCGCCATGTCGGAATTAGTCTATCCAATCGAAAAGAATGGAAAATATGCCGTTCCGGAATTTGAAGTCATCCGGCAGTTCGATCCGAGTATAACAAAACGAGCTACACTAATGACCGGAGTAATTGTAACTGGAATTGGCCTGTATTCCCTGTATGACTTATACATGCGCCTGACGGGGAAAACACCTGGAATTCTCGGGTTCGGACTTGCACAAGTAGAATTGGTTTCACCCATACTGATATTGCTGGGCTTTCTCGCGATTTATGTGTGTTGTAGGGAAGTGTTTATTACCTATAGAATTATTTTGGCAAAATCAGGAATGATTGTACCACTGCGCACATATACTAATAAGGAACGCTTTATTCATTATAGACACATAAAAAGTGTCCATCTCAAAATTGGCAAAGATTCCAAGCTTTCGCTATCGACCTGCGACTCATCTGTCGATATCGATGCAACGTTCAACTGTTCCAAAGATGACATCACATGTATTTATAACGCAATGAAGGAACTGCCGGCAAGCCGGTGGAGTATCAGGCCGGATGAGTTATTCATGGAAGAGACGGCGGCAGGCCCTGACAAAAGTCCCCGAATCACATTTATTTTATGATCTTGGTCCTGTTCTTCTCTGCGTTCTCGGCGCCTCTGCGGTGGATTGAAGAGGGCGAGACCGGTGTATCCGGCGGCTGGATTAAGCGTCTCGCGTAGCTCAAGTGGAGTTTGAGCCCTTATGACGCATCAGCTTGGACGCGATACTTCGGTACCGCATGTTCTTTTCACCCGAGTTCGTTTTCCGTTCGGCTGTCCAAATACTTGTTCAGATCATCCACAAACGATTCGGGGTCACGCACTCTTTTTATTTCCAGCAGCTTCCCGAGTGTGCCAGGGAATACGTCGGAGCAGGTGATCAGAGAAACCCCTTTCTGTATGCAATAGCTCAATATCCCCGGTACGTTCATGATTTCTTCGACTTTCGTGTCCAACGTGATCAAAGTGCTTCCCCTTTTTGCCGCCGTTCGACCCTCTAATACGAAATCGCATTCAAGCGCTCACCGTGTTGGCTTCGTCGTCGGCTCCTCGACGTACTACCGTGTACGCCTGCGTCGCCTCCTCCTCGCCGCCTTGTGATCATCTTGAATGCGAATCCGTATAAAAGGGCCTCGGGATGAAGCGGCACCGCATCCCGAGGCAAGATTCAGTTCAAACGTTCCATCAGCCTGGTATTGAGAATCGCTCAATATCAATATAAACCAAGCTTACTCTCCGAGAGGCTGATGAATATGTTTTTCTTCTGAGAGTAGTGATCCAGCATCATCTTGTGGGTTTCGCGTCCGATGCCGGATTTTTTGTAACCGCCAAAAGGCGCGTGTACAGGCACGTTGTTGTAATTATTGACCCACACGCGGCCTGTTTCCACACCCCTGGCCACCCTGAAAGCGCGGTTCAAGTCTTTTGTCCACACGGCGCCGCCCAGTCCGTATTCGCTGTCGTTGGCCATCTTTATCGCTTCTTCTTCAGTCTTGAACTTGATGATGCAGACCACCGGCCCGAAGATTTCCTCCTGAGCCACCCGCATCTTGTTGTTCACTTCCGTGAGGATGGTCGGCTTTACGAATGCGCCCTTGTCCAATCCGCCATCGGTGATCCGGCTCCCGCCGCAAGCGACCTTCGCCCCTTCGGCTTTTCCGATCTCAATGTAGGAAAGGATCTTTTCCAACTGCTGCTGATTCACCTGGGAGCCCATCTGGGTGTCCGGAATCCATGGGAGGCCGACTTTCACCTTGTCGAAAGCGGCAACCGCCTCTTCGACGAACCTGTCGTAAATGTCCTCGTGGACGAAAGCTCTCGACCCGGCACAGCACACCTGGCCCTGGTTGAAAAGGATCCCTATCTGCAACCCTTCGATCGCCTTGTCCCAGGGCGCGTCGGGGAAATAGATGTTGGCGGACTTGCCTCCGAGTTCCAAAGTCGCAGGGATCAGCCGTTTGGCCGCGGCTTCGGAGACGCAATAACCAATTTCGGTCGAACCCGTGAAAGCCAGTTTGCTGAAGCCTTGATGCTCGAGGATGCAGGTGCCGGCTACGGACCCTCCTCCTGTAACGACGTTTACCACTCCGGGTGGAAGCACTTCGTTCAGCAATTTGGCGAACTCGAGAAGGCTAAGAGATGTCGCGGACGACGGCTTGATGACCACACAGTCGCCGGCAGCCAGCGCCGGGGCTATTTTCCAGCATGCCATCAGGAAAGGGAAATTCCAGGGAATCACCTGCCCCACAACACCGATGGGCTCCCTGAGAATGAGGCTCAAGGTTTCATTGTCGAGCATTACAGCCTGGCCTTCTTCGGTCCTCACGGCTCCGGCGAAATAGCGGAAGTGGTCGGAACCCAGCGGAATGTCCAGGCCGGTAGTCTCCCGGATAGGTTTTCCGTTGTCCAGGGTCTCCACCATGGCAAGTTTTTGAGCGTTTGCGTCGATCAGGTCGGCGATCTTCAGCAACATGCCGGCGCGTTCAATGGGACTCACCTTTTTCCAGCTCTCGAAAGCCTTCCATGCGGCCGAAACAGCGACGTCCACATCTGTCTTGCAGGCTTCGATGCAGGTGGCCAGCAAGTCCCCGTTAGACGGGTTGTAAGCCTTGAAAGTCTTTCCTTCTTTGCCTCCTGTCCACTGTCCGCCAATGAATAGCCCATAGTCATTGTCAATAGATCCAGCCATGCTTTCTCCTTTCTGCCGCCAGGTTAATTGCAAATGTAACGGCTTTCACACTGACTCGTTGTGCTTAATTGAACATAACGCTCTGCAAAAAACAAGGCAAACATCATAAAGAAAGCAGAGGAATTTCCATGATTGTGAACCGTCTTGTTCCCGCCGCGAAAACCGATTTCGAAGGCAATGTTTCATTGTAATTACGCATTGTTACATGCACAAGGCACCCACTGCACGGGCCGGGGCTGGTTCGACGCAGGTAAGGCCGGATCAGCTCTTGACACTCCCGTGTTCACCGCCGCGTATCGTTGCCTTCCTTTCGGAATTGTGCGAATAATCCCTCTCGCAAACCGGCTTTTCCGGAGTTCGACCCAGATCGTCTTGACTACTCACACAAGGAGAATTCATGCGCGCGATAGCTATCAACGGCAGCCCCAGGAAGGGCTGGAACACGGCGACTTTGCTGAGGAAGGCACTGGCCGGAGCGAAAAAAAACGGCGCGGAGACCGAACTGGTGCACCTCTACGGCCTGGCATACAAGGGCTGTATCAGTTGCTTTGCCTGCAAGAAGATCGGGGGGAAGAGCTACGGCCGATGCGCGGTCGGAGACGAACTCACCCCGGTCCTGGACAGCGCGGCCAAGGCCGACATCCTTATCATGGGGTCGCCCGTCTACTTCCACACGGAAACGGGCGAGATGCGCTCGTTCATGGAGCGCCTCCTTTTCCCATACCTTACCTACACTCCAGGCTACGTATCCATCTTTCCGGGCAGGGCACTCACAGGCCTCATATACACCATGAACGTGCCCGAGGAAAAAATGCCGGCCTTCTACCAGGACAAAACCGTCGAGGCCTCCCGCGGCGTCATGACGCGTGTCTTCGGGAACTGCGAAGTTCTGCTTTGCACGGACACGTTTCAGTTCACGGACTACTCGAAGTACGTCTCAACTGCCTGGGACCCGGCCGCCAAGGCGAAGAGGCGTAAGGAAGTGTTCCCGCAGGACTGTGCGAATGCCTATGAGTTGGGAGCGAATCTCGCTCTCGCCGCAAAGGCCCGCCAGCCCCGCACCTGAAACGACAGAACTGCAACCGTCCACCGCAGACGCAAGAACCAGCCCCGGACTCGATCCGGGGGTGCCGACAAAAGCTGTTCAAGGCAGGATTTGCTCAAGATTTAAACGATTAATCCAAAGGCTTTTTACAAGTCCTGAAAGTCCCGGGATCTTTCTGGATTTCCTCCGCGTCCTCTGCGCCACTGTGGTGAACGTTTGTATAGAAACTGCTCTTTTCGGAAAAAACACCTGGAAAGAGCAGTTAAAAAAGGTCCGCGAAAGAATTAAGGCGAGGTTTCCAGCCGATCGATCATTTCCTGCTAAGGGTCTCTTTCCCCAATCCAGTCCCTCCTGGATAAAACAGCCAATCGCCGGAAAGGGTATTGCCTCCATCTCGAATATTATAGACGACTATCCCAAAATCCTTTCCACCTCCCGAGTAGGCAACCGATATGGCATTTCCATTTTGAATACCTACACCCGAATAGGACTGTCCACCCAGTGCCCACTTGAACTTGTAAGCCCCGTTATTGTCACTTTCAATGGTGACTTGACCAGTGTATTGTCCGGAGCCGTCCGGATTTTCCCCTTTGCAGTCATACTGCCCTGTCAAGGCCGTCTGTGCAAATACAGAGGCCGCGAAAACGGCAAGAATTGAAACGAAAACTATCAAAAGGGCCAATCTCCATTGCCTATTCATAAAAATATCCCCCTATCGCTCCCATTTAAATGTCATTGAGGCAGGTCGCCAATGGCGCATGTACCGTAACGACACCACCTTATCCACAATTAACCGATTTTTCACTGTAACTTGCTAATCCGAAAACTTTATCGGGCCTTTGGATCCTCCCTTCACTATAGGCTTTACAACTAACCACATCCAAAATGAACGAATTTGAGCCGTATAGGATTTTATTTCGGCATTTTACCACCGGCTCTTTACCTTTTTCATCGTTTCGGGTTCTTTTTGCGCGATCGATATGAAAAGAATCTGTGTGAGGTCTATAAAGCGCTATCGATAGCTGTGTTTAATGAAATGTTCTGGAGACAATTCCCGCGTTCTACGATACCCCGACCTCTAAAGGGAGATTTGACCTCTTACTCTGATAGCAGCCCGATCACCAACCTGCTGCCCTGGCCCGGTTCCTACAAGGGCAGAGGTCTAGTGATTGCGGTGGGTACAGAGCGGGACGCAGTTTAAGATTCAAGCGCGTCGGGCGCAAGCTTCCAAATTCTACCCTCCTTTATGGCCAATCCCTTCTTTTCGAGTTCAGGCGCCAACCGGCGGATTCGGCTTTCGTTGAGTCCTTTCTTCTTCGCAAGGCTCTGTGGGGTCTCGGTGAAACGCATCCTGGCTATATAATAGTCGTAATACTTTGAGAGATAGCGGTCTTCCATGGCCTCTTCGAGGACGTCTAATTTCCTTCCGTTGACCAGTATTTCCCGGTAGCCTGAATGCAAAGCGTGAATGAGGATAGCTCGAAGCGTTTCTATCCCACTCAGTTGCTCATCGCCGTCAAAGCCTTCACCGGTGACATGTTGGTATGCATTGGAACTGTCTGTCCAGATTCTGTACTCCTTTAGCGCCATGACGGACCCCCCGTGGATGATATGGTTGTCTCTGAATCTCGAATCCAACATTAGCGCAGCGTAGCACTATTGCAAGGTGAAATCGCATGGACGGTCACGAGTGAGCGGGATAGACCCGCCGCCCCATGCGGGGTTCATCGGCTGGTACGCCGCCGCGGCGCCACACCGGGGGTGGGGACCGCCGTCCCCAAGCTTTTACGGAATCTTGCGCACCCAATCGAAAAGAGCTAACGTTCGGTCGGGATCAGGCGGAATTTCCGAAACGATCAAGCAGTATCCCGATCAATTTACGGTTGGCGGCGGGGAAAGGATAGTGCGCCAGTTCGGCCGGGAGGACCCACCGGCATTCGACCGCGGCGCGCAGGACCGGCTCCTTCCGGGGTAGCGGGTCGCGGACTTCGCACAGATAGGCATGCAATGCGACCCGGAATCTCGTATAACAATGGCGGATCAGGGCCAGTTTTTCAACCGGGCGGACCCCGATTCCGAGTTCCTCCTCGACCTCCCGCGCCACCGCCTTTTTCGGGCTTTCCCCTTCTTTGGTTTTTCCTCCGGGAAACTCCCACAGTGATGGCATGAGACCGCTGTCGGGCCGTTTCTGGATAAAGATGCGACCGTCCCGGACGATCACCCCCACCGAGACTTCGATGGGAGTGGCGGGCCTGCCGCGGTTGGGCCCGGATTCGAGTTCCGAAAGGCCGCATTCTTTGCCTTCGCAAAATTCGGTCAGCGGGCAGCAGTCGCAACGGGGCGATTCAGGCAGACAAATCGTTGCGCCAAGGTCCATCAGGGCCTGGTTAAATTGCCGCGCTCTTCCTTTCGGAAGGATTTCCGCGGCCAATTTCCGCAGAGCCCTCTCGGACGCGGCTGAGCCGGAAGAATCCAACCTGTTGAAAAGCCGTCGCAGAATGCGCGCAGCGTTAGCATCCACGGCAGGAGAATCGAGGTTGAACGCAATGCTCTGGATTGCTCCGGCCGTGTACCGGCCGATTCCGGGCAGGGCCAGCAACGAGTTGAAATCGGCCGGGATGCGCCCGCCGAAATTGCTTACGAGCACCTGTGCCGTCCTGTGGATGTTTTTGGCCCTCGTGTAGTATCCCAGCCCTTCCCAGGCCAGCATAATATCCCGCTCGCCGGCAGCGGCAACGGCCGCCGGGTCGGGAAATCGCTCCATCCAGCGCAGGAAATAAGGAACAACCGTTTTGACCTGCGTCTGTTGAAGCATGATTTCAGATATCCAGACCTGATAGGGCGAATAGCTTTTGCGCCATGGAAGGTCTCGCCCGTTTCGTTCGAACCACGAGAGGACCTGGTGCTGAATTTTGTCGATTTTTTCAGGGCGCATAAGAAACGATCCGGACCAATGCTGGTTTGTCGTGGTTCGGGAGACCTGGATATCAGCGGCGAAAAGGACTGGCGGCATCCCGGGTTCTTCACCCGCCACTGCGAACCTTCCTTGATCTTGAATATATCATTATCGTAATAAATTATCTCTTTTGTGTCTGTTACTTAAAATGCATTTTGACTATCGTGAAAACCAAAAGGCCGATTGGGACCGACCAGATCGTCTGCATCCGGTTTGGCGCCGAATTGAAGGCAACTTTTTCCGATTTGAAGCGAAGGAGAAGCAGATGCCGAACATCGGAGGTTCAGCCCCCCAAGGAAATGCCGTACTCGTTTTTGTCCTTGGATGCGGAGGGCTTGTTTCCGCAGCCGACAACTGGATCGTAGCGCCGATCCTACCGTCGATCTCCGATGGATTGAACGTATCGATCGCACAGGGGGCAATGGTCTTGACTGCTTATATGATCCCTTATGGCGCTATGCAACCGGTTCATGGATATCTCAGCGAGCGTTGCGGACGAGTCAGGCTTCTGCGTTGGCTCATGTTGGGGCTTGCGCTTGGCACAATCGGATGTGCGCTTTCGCCCTCGCTCATCTGGCTATGCGCCTTCCGTTTCATGACCGGCCTTGCCGCAGCGGGAATGATTGCGGTCTCCCTGGCGTTGATTGGAGATCGGATGCCGGCATCCATACGCCAAAAATACGTAGGGCGCTTCATGGGTATCGTTTTCCTGGGCCAGGGTCTGAGCGTGGGATTCGGCGGCCTCCTTGCAAAGTATGTAAGTTGGAGGATCATCTTTATTGTGTTTGCCGTCATGGCCATAATTGTCCAAATTCTGTTCTCATTTTTGCGCGACAGTCCACAGGGACGATCTCGTTCGAATTTTCGCGAGCAGATAGTGCTGACAATCTCATCGAAACAGGGGAGACTGATTTATCTTCTATCTTTTATGACAGGATACTTGTTGCTTGGAATCTATAGCTTTTCCGGCGCATTTCTTCAGCAAAAGGGCGGGCTTGATCCTTCGCAGGCAGGAGGGGTGCTCATGTTCTTCGGTTTCGCCAGCCTGGCCGCCGGTTCTTCCATGGGTTGGGTCACCAGAATAACCGGCACCAGAGGAATCGCCGTAATCGGTTCAGTTTTCGGGCTGCTTGCCGCTGTTATGCTGGCGCTTTCCAACGATTGGCGGATTGGCTTGTTGTCAATCGTGACGCTCGGACTGGGCTATGTTTTTATCCAGTCGACGATGGCTACATTGGCTTTTGATGTTGGGTCCAAAGGACTCTCTTCCGGTTTGGTCGGGCTTGGACTGTTCGGTGGTGGAGGAGTGAGTTCGGCGGTCGGCGGCATAATCCTGTCGCAATACGGCTACGAGACTCTTTGGTGCGTCTCCGGGGTGGGGACCACGATTCTGATCTTTGCAATGCTGCAAAGCCGACGTCTGTTCGAACGGACTTCGGGACCTGCGCCGGCCGATAGTTGCATCGCGGTGAATAAGGGGATCGGTCCCTGAAAAAGGCACATCAACCGCCGGCTGCAATGTTATTGTCCCTACACGCGGACCTTAGGACAATCCTGAAAACTCCTTTTTTATATTTCCTAATCCTCCCGGCCTGATGCGCCCGCTACAGGCGACATGAGCTGCTTCAGGATTACTTTTCCTCCAGAATCGAAGATCTTTAACCAGTAGCTCCCATCTCGCTTTTTCGCGGGAGACATACTATAGTTTCCAATACGGCGCCCCACAACTTCTCCGTCCTCATGCACTCCTCCTGCGAATTGAGACCTGAAGTAGATTGACCGGTCTAAGATTATTGTTAAGCACAGGAAAACTCATAGGAATACGGGGGTTAAATTTATGCCGGAGCTGCCCGAAGTGGCATCATTCAGGAAGTATTTCGAAAAAACGGCCATGGACAGGCAAATCGCCTTTGCCCGTGTGAAAAACGCTAAAATCCTGCGCGGAGTCTCCCCGGCCGGTCTCGAAGAACAACTTTCCGGGAGCAGATTTAAGTCCACTCGCCAGCACGGAAAGTATCTCTTCGCTGCACTGGATACCGGTAAATGGCTGGTGATGCATTTCGGGATGACCGGGTTTCTCGAATACCTCGAGGATAGCAACCGGGAACCGGCTTACAGCCGGCTCCTGATAGGGTTCACGGAAGGCGGGGCACTCGCGTATGTCAACCAGAGGATGCTGGGATGGGTCGGGATTGCCAAGCACACGGAAGAAGTAATCGAGGCAAAGAAGCTTGGGCCGTCGGCGCTCGATTCTCGCCTTGACTTCGAAGTTTTCAGGAAAAGGCTGTCCGGGAAGAAAAGCCGCATAAAATCTGCTCTCATGGACCAGGAAATAGTGGCCGGAATAGGAAATGTCTACTCCGATGAAATTCTTTTCCAGGCGAGGCTCCATCCCGATACGAGAGTAAGCGTGCTTGACGACTCACAGGTGAAGGACATTTTCACCAAGATGAGGGAAGTCCTCGCTACGGCAGTCAAACGCGATGCGGACGTGAGCAGACTTCCGGAAAATTATCTCCTGCCCAATAGAAACAAGAAGGGAGCCTGCCCGATTTGTGGCACAAATTGGAAAACGATGAAGCTCGGGGGAAGGACGGCTTACTTCTGCCCAAAGTGCCAGAAGAAGAATTGAGCAATTGAAGGTTGGACAGGGCGGCGACCGGCGGACGAACGAGTCGGACTTGCCCCCCCGGAACGAACCCGGAACATCAGTGATTCAAAAATCACACGGTCAGAGACCGGACAGCATATGCGGAAGTTTACGGAGTGCCCTCGGGAGTGAGTAAATTCGAGCCGGCACCGCCTTGCCCAGGACCGACCGCGAAACCCCGACCCAAGCCCTGCACTCGTCAGGCTCGGACGCCGCCGCGATCATCTCCAAATCGACAGCAATCAGGTTCATCGAGGCAGGAAAGGCTCCTCACCTGTTCCGATGTGACGGGAACCATCAAGCTTTTCCTTAAACTTTCAAGGATCTTTTAATATTATGGTACGGGTACAGTGCGCGGATGCAGCCGGTAATATTTCATTCATTTTCGACGAGGAAAATCATGATTGCCGTGAAAACGCCTGCAACAGCCATCGGGCTGTGTCTTGCCCTGTTTGGTCCGGCGGGACTTGCATTTGTATGCAAAACGTTTCTCCCGGGCCGACCCAACCTCGTGGAGTCAATTCTCGCCCAATTGGTGCTTGTGTTGATTTGCGCGATGGTTCTGGTGATTCTGATCTTTTGGGAACGACAGACGCTTTCATCGATTGGAATAAGATCGAAGAGCCTTCAGTCAATTGCCTGGGGCGGCGCCTTCGCTGCTTTTCTGATCTGGATCTATTCTCCATTCCTTGGCTGGGTGATGGCGCTTGCTAGGATACCTTGGTTTACGGAAGGCATCGCAAAACTCGCGGCGTATCCGGCCTGGTATCTTACGGTGATAATAATAATCGGCGGTACGGCGGAAGAATTCCTGCACCGTGGTTACCTGATCGAAAGGCTTGCGGGACTAACCGGAAGTTATTCCATTGCAGGCTTGGCGTCGGTTCTCGTTACCGCATTGTCGCATGTTCCGATGTGGGGTTGGTGGACATCCCTGACCTTTGTCCTGTCAGGCGCGGTTACAACTGCATTCTATTTGTGGCGCCAGGACCTGGTCGCAAACATAGTAGCCCACGTCGTTACGGATTTCGCGGGTCTTGTGGTTCCCGTCCTCATCGCCGGGAAATGATATCAAGTCCCCCGTCTGCGAACACCGCCCGCGATGTTTACCCTGAACTGGATACCGCCCCCGGATAAAGAATAAGCTTGTTTTTGGGGTGGCATATTTCGTGGTATTAGATATAAAAAAGCTTCTCTCCGCGCACTCTGCGTCTCTGCGGTGAGGTGTCCTCCCCCCGCAATATGATTTTGGATCAGGCATACCGGTAAGAACTCAAAAATGGTTAAATTCAAATGGGTTATCTTAGACGCGCATTTATGGCTCCGGGGTCCGAAATCTGATACGTCACCCTGCTTTGCAAATTGCTGCCCGACATCGGGAGGGCATCGACCTCAAACAGGCCGCTTAGCAGCAGTTTCCGGTGGAGAAGATGTCAATGGGCCATGATCGCCGATACCCGGCCAGATCTTATCGGCATCGACGCCATTCCGGTTCTTCAGCAGGAACAGTATGGAAACCGCAATTCAAAAAATCTTGGAAACTGTGGGCAGTATCCCCGGTCAAGGCGGTTTGCTGGAGCAATTCGATAAGCGACTCCGCAAATTGCAAAGGCGGGTAATGTTCGAGTTGCTCGAAAGCATAAGCGAAGAAGAAGTTAATTTGCCGATCGTGCTTTATAAAACTGTTCTGATGACGGAAATAAAAGGCCTGCCTTGTTTCGCCTCTATTTGCCTACATGGCGGGACTATGATGAAGTCTTTTGGCAGGCCCTCGGCGACTATGCCATCCTTGCGCTCCATCGTGTGAAAGACCTGGAATATAATGCCGCCCGGGGGAAAATCAAAATTGAGTATTTCATCAGAACATCGGGAAGGATAAGAAGCCCCGAAGAAATTCGCGGAATTATCCAGAAGATCGCCTTCCTGGTGGACAACGAGATCCTGCCTACCGACTTTACGCGTTTTCGGAGCATGGCTGAAAGAAGGGGACAAATCGGAGATTTGAGCAAAGAAGAAGCTGCGGCATTCGGCGCGCTGCTCAAACTTTTACCGATCTAAGAGGCCTCCGGACCGTGCTCCCCGCAGGAGAGATTTGGTTGGGGAAAGGGGCATATCCGCCCCAGTCCCGGCTTCGATGGGTTCAAACCTGCCGGAGCCATCCCCGAAGTGCTGATGTAAATGGGGCCGTTTTCTCCGGCGGATTCCTAGAACTCCAGCACAAGGCTGCTATCGCAAAAATCGAACTTGGAAGGAGTGGATTCGCTGCCGTCCGCGAATACGGCTTTCACGTACTGTTTGCAAGACTCGTTATTTGTGCTCTCGTCCCAGACCAATGTTACAATATTTCCTGCCTTGATTCCGCTCCCGACGTTGAACTCCCCCCATTCCTTCTTGTCCTGTGAAACCAGGACCTGCTTGATGACACTACTCGTATTATTGTGGATCTTGAACGAGTATTCCTCGGCCGCCTGCGCGGCTACCATTAACAGCCCATTTGCCACCATGCACAGAACGATGGCCATTGCCAATCTTCTGCAATTCTTCACGCTGATCTCCTTTGATTTAATTGTTCCTATCCAACCTCTTCGAAAAGCCCGTTCAATCACCTCTCATTGTTGCTCTAAAAGGTGATTACCCTCGCAACTTTTAAGATTAAATTACGGAATAAGCGCCTACGCCCTTTATTGAGGGTCCCTCCTTTCTTGTATGAATTTCCCATACTTTTTTTAAAACGACATACTCTCAACATGCATCGGGTTTTAAAGCAATAAGAGAAGGTATGAATTTGTTTCGGCAATTTTCTGGTTTCTCTTGAAGACTTTTTCAAAGGTAAACCGCGGAGTGCATTCCGGTTTGCTTAGTAAACCGAATTTGACATTTCGATACGCTGAACAAAGACTAAAAAATACAGGCCGTTCGATAGTGCCGGATTGTACCCGAAATGCAGGCGCGCCATGAGAAACCCCAGAGCCGGACCGCGTTGGATACCATCATGATTCAAACATCGTGAGGTTTTGCGTGAAGGGTTTTCTCGACAAAAAGGAGAACTGTACCGAGTCAGCCGTAGCTCAACGCAGAAAGCTGCATGCGCTCAAGATCGAGGGTAGAGTTTCAGAGTTCCACGTTTTGACAGCTATGCTGATTCTCGAAAAAAATTCCGATGTCACTACAAACCGGATTCGAAAACATCGTAAGTACTCATATCCGGACCACCCGCTATTAAGTCTCATTGTCAGATCCTGAGCGACGTCCTACTGAGCCATTTTCGCGCCTCATCCAACCGATCGAAGCTCTTCTGCACGATACCGCTATCTTCCTGATAACTGTACAGTCTTGCTCGTACGGATACCCCATACCTTCCGAACGGCAGTGCGACGATCACACCGACAATACACCCCCTGTGATCCCTGAAGATCTCCGGCATAACGGTGCTCCTCCTCTGTTATTTCAGTAGGTAGACATATCCGGATGCGTGCGGCAATGACCTCGGATAAACTGTCTCGTAAAAGATTTTTAGGTCTACATGTGTGCCGGAGTGAACTTACAAACTGTGTGCCACGAAGCGTGGTTCCTAAAAGTGTCAGGATTTCAAGGCCAAATCATATAACCTCACTTATCTTGACGAAGAGTTTGGAGGAAAAAGCCTACACCCATGTTTGTAAAGTTGAACACCGGGAATATCCGTCTGTCCTCCGTTTCATATCCACCGCAAAGACGCAGAGAGCGCAGCGATAATCAAAATTCAACAAAATCGGCGGGATTCGGAGGACTCGGAAATAGCTTTTTCCTTCAGTAACGCAAATCCGATCTAAATACGGTTTTCTTCGCGTTTTCCGCGTCTCTGCGGTGAACACTCACTAAAATTAATACCCGCATACCCGCTGGATTTCAAAGCTTTGAGCCACCGCTGACCTCAAGGATGTCGCCCGTGACCCAACGAGCATCATCGGATGCAAGGAAGACGACCACGGGACCGACGTCGTCCGGATTGCCGATACGTTTTAAGGACTGGACGGACAGTGCCGCTTCGCGGCCTTCTTCCGTGCGCGTGTATGATGAGGACATATCGGTATCGATCACACCGGGAGCTATGCCGTTGACGCGAATGCCGTTTGCCCCCAGGGCGACGGCAAAATGTTTGATAAGGGTACTGATCGCGCCTTTGGTCGCGGAATAGGCCGATAGATTGCCAAAGGCGGTTCGGGCGGCAAGCGAAGACACCATGATAATGCTGGAACCTTCCGTAAGCAGCGGAAGCAATTGCTGGACAAGGAAGTATGGAGCGCGAACATTGACGGCGAACAGTCTGTCGAACTCATCCACAGTCAATTCGGCGATAGTCGCCTCCTTGGCGATACCGGCATTTGCTACGATAATGTCGAGCTTCTTGCCCGCAATCTCGCGAACTTTGGCCGCAAGCTTATGAGCGCCGTCGGCTGCGGCAAGATCGGCGCCTACGGCTTCGGCTTTGCCGCCCATGTTGCGGATTTCATTGACGAGCGCCCGAGCTGCCTCGCCGGCGCTATTGTAATGCGCGATGACGTGGGCACCTTCATTCGCAAGGGCCAGGGCGCTGGCACGGCCTATACCGCGTGATGCGCCCGTTACCAGAGCTATTTTGTTGGTAAGTTTAGGCATGACAACACACTCCTTTTTTTTATTATAAGCTTGCATATGCCGAATACCACTCCGCGCCGCGCTTGGCGTTGTGGGCCGCCCCTCCGCGGTCTATCCACTCTTGAATAACTTGGTAAAAGAGCGAATCCTCTCGCAAAGCCGTAATTTTTTCAGAGCGGCAAAATGTCTTGGAAGGTCTGTTCGCAGGTTCAGATGGACACCCTGAGCCAATAGCGGGCCATCGGCTATAGGCTTGGCTCTCGGAGGATAATCCCGCAGCACGCCTAAAAGGGACCCGCTTTGAAAGGGACCTTGCAGCCGAGGGAGTCGGCGACGAAATTTGAAAATTGTTCCCCGGGATCTATTCCGGGCACTCTGACAATCTGCCGGATTTCAAAATACGATTTTCTATCTTCGCGTAATGGCATTTCTCAACATATCAGGTTCAAATCCCGGGGGCGCCTGGTTATTCTGCGCGCACAGATAGACGGCGATTTGAAAAATCGACTGCAGCGCCGAGTGTACCGAAATAAGCCCGATGAAACAGATGAATGCCAAGGCGGTTACCAGCCTGACCGGCAGAACGCTTGCTGCAAAAATAAACAGGAAAACGAGCGAGATTCCCGGGAGAAAAAATATAAGCCGAATACCCCCTAGCTTTTTCACGTGCGGCGGGACCGTTCAGATGATAAGAAACAACCTGACGCCACATTAAAAGGCCCGAGGAACGAGGATGAATATCGCCGTACTTATACCTGCATACAACCCACCCCCGGAATTTGTTTCTTTTGTGGAACGGCTTGCTTCGTCAGACGTCACGGCCGTCATTGTGGTAAATGACGGCGGCGACCCGGGGTGTGGTCCCACTTTTCAGAAGCTGCAAAAGACCGAACGCGTTGTCCTGCTGAAACACGCCGCTAATCTCGGTAAAGGGGCAGCCCTGAAGACGGGTCTCCATTACGCATTCTCGAACTTTGACGGCCTCATCGGCGTTGTCACCGCGGACGCCGACGGTCAGCACATGGTGGAGGACGTCCTGAAAGTAGCCAGGTCGCTGGAAAGCCACCCGGAGAGCCTGGTCATTGGGACCAGGACTTTTGAGAGGGATGTACCGCTTAGGAGCATAATTGGAAACAGTTGCACAAAAGTGCTCTTCCGTTTGCTCACCGGCAAAAGACTCTCAGACACCCAAAGCGGGTTGCGGGGCATACCCATAAAGTTCGTTCCCAAACTCTTGAGGATAGATGCCAACGGATATGAATTCGAACTCGAAATGCTGCTCGCCGCTAAACACGGCAACCGCAGCATTCTGGAACAGGAGATTCGGACCGTTTACATAGACAAAAACAGATCATCCCACTTCAATGTTTTTCGCGATTCGATGAAGATCTACTTCGTCCTTTTCCGCTTCATGCTGGCATCTCTCATGACAGCGGCTGTCGATTACATTGTTTTTCTGATAACATTCAGCATCGCATCGAACATCTTCCTCAGCTTGTACCTGGCCCGCGCACTCGCTCTTGTCGTCAATTACACGGCAGTGAAAAATCTCGTATTTTTTTCAGATCAGAAGCACCGGGTCGTCTTTCCCAAATATGTGTGCCTCGTGATTGTCAACGGGCTGATCGCTTATTTCATGATCCGCTGCCTCGTCGCATCTTTCGCGATAAAAGTTATCGCAGCCAAAATAACATCCGAGTTGATTATTTATTTTGGTAATTTTGTTATTCAACGGGACTTCATTTTTTCGAGCAGAGCTCAAAAGACAGGGCCCGGGGCTGATTTAATAGACAATAATACCGATGGGACGGTACTGTACAGTTACGGCTCCGGCAACGGATCACCGTAGTCCTTATAACTGCGATGTCCTGGACCTTGAGCTGCAAGGGCTTGTCCGTAAATAAATCCTTTGTGCCCGCATCCGGCTTTTGGATCGCTTCGGCCGCTCCTCAATCGCAAAATCCTCAACGTAGGCCGGCTACGCCTGCGGTTTTGTTCAAAAGGCCTATTTACGGACGAGCCCTAAACGAATCTCGTCTTTAGCGTCGATACAATCGAGCATTTCTCGGAAAAGAACACAGCCGGGACTTTCTTTGATATGCGCCCCACCAAAAGCGAGCTGCGATCTGTTCGATTTCATTGCTCACTTGTGCGTGGTGTTTACTGCTCACCATTCAGGGCCCGGGCCAATCCGAGGTTATTTCTGGCCAACTCGAAATGCGGGTCGATGGCCAGGGCGCTCTCGCAGGCTTCGATTGCCGAATTCCTTTTCCCAAGCCGCACATAGGCGATACAGATGTTGTTGTATGCCTGGACGCTGGTCGGCCTCATCTTGAGCGCCTGCCTCGATGCCTCGATGCACTTATCGAACTGATTGTTCCCGTAATAAGCCAGGCTTAGCCAGATATAGTTATCAGGCGTTGGGTCCAATTTAGTAACCAGTTCCTGTACCCGTACCGGATCGGCGGAATTGAGCACCACCTCACGGTAGGCCCTGGCCGTGGGATCTTCGAAGGAGAGCTTCAATGTCTGGTCAACGGCCGCCTCCAGGGCCCTCCAGTCGCGCTGCTGCGCATACATGCGCATGAGAAGGTATCTGGCTTCGGAAAATCCAGGGCTCAATTCCACGGCTTTGGCGAGCAACGGGAGGGCTTCCTCCGACCGGTTGTGCTCGTGGAGAAACCTGGCATAGTAAAAATAGCACCCGAAGTATTGGGGGTCGCACTTCAAGGCCTTCCTGAAATGCCCTTCAGCAGCGGCCACCTGGCGCAGTGCGTTCTGTGCGATCGCCGTGTTTATGTGCAGATAGACGTAGTCGGGAGACAGCGCCAGCCCACGTTCGAAACAGCCGAGCGCTTCCCGGACGTCGCCTTTGGACATCAAAGCGAGGCCGTAGTTCATGAGACCGCGGGCATTGTTAGGGCTCTTCAACGTCACGTCGTACCAGAGGGTTTCCTCACTTTTCCAGACCTTGTTTCTCTGAAAAGTACCATAGGCATGCCCGCAAAAAAGCGCAAAAATGAGCACGACGAAGCCCGCTCTCAGTGCCGGGCTACGCCGCCAAATCCCTTCGCGCTTCTGTGCCGCCAGCGTGATGACCCAGGACGCGGCAATGGTGAGGCCGATAAACGGGAGAAACATCCTGTGGTCGTTTATGACTTCCGCCAGTGGGACGACTCCGCACGATGGGGGCAGCACGCCGATCAGAAACCAGATGATTCCGAAAGCAATGGGCATCGTGCGGTCCTTTCGGGAGGCCCAAACCGCAAGTGCGGCCATCACAACGATGAAGACCACTCCCACCATGACACGGTCGTCAAAGACTCTGGTAATGGGAGTCCAGTCAGCGTCGGCGCTGAGATTCAATGGCAAAAAGAAGCTGTTGAAGTAGTGCACGATGGCGAACGGCTGCGTAAGAACATACGAGACCCGCGAGAGCGTGCTTGGCGTGTATGTCCCGGGGAGCATCCGGGAACTTAGGCCGATAAGGCCGCCGCAAACCAGGACTGAAGGAAGGACCATGAGGATGGAGCGGTCGAGCTCCCCCTTTTTATCCGCCTTGAAAAGGTCCGTCAGGGGGAGTTTTTGCTCAAGTAGGATGTAGGCCAGCAAAAAAAGCGGAAAAACAACCGAAACTTCTTTAGTGAGCACGGCCAGGGCGGCGGGCAAAAGATACAAACCGAACTTTCGCCATGCGGGTCGGGCAGCGTAGGTGAACAGTGCGGCAACCATGAGCAGCGTCGAGAGGAGGTCCGAGCCTGCGCTGACATAGTTTACCGTTTCGGCGTTGGCGGTGTGAAGCGTGTAGAAGCCCGCTGCAAGGAGGGCAACGGTATCATTGTCCCCATCGGGATCGGCCAGGGCAAATATCTTCCGGAAAAGGAAGAAGAGCAGTGTCCCCAAGACCACGAACAGGCAAAAGGCAAAAATGTGGAACCAGACAGGGGAGCCGCCCCCCGCGTGGTAAGCAAGGGCGAAGAGAGTGGCGAGGAACGGCCTGTACGACTGATTGGCCGGCAAAGCGCTGAAGGTGGTCGCATCGGTAAAAAATCTCGGGATGTTCCCGAGGCTCCTGATATTGAGGTTTTGTTCTATAACGTGGCTGTCGTCGAAGTGGAAACCATTTTCGAAGTGGTTTGAGTAGGCGATAGCGATACCGGCCGTCAGGACCGCCGCCAGGAGCCAAAAGAAGGTTTTTTTTTGTCTCACCGTGCTGTCTCCCGTGGATACAATGAAGCCCTCCACCTTAAAAGCCATTTTTACACGCGAAGAGCATAACGCAGAGTTTGTATATCAAAGGCCCTCTCTTGAGGGCAAGGGAGAATGAAAAAAGTGAAACTCAAACGATGAACAGTATACAGAGTGATAAAGGACCGATACGGTCTCAGGCGCTTCCTTTCTGATTTCGTAAAAACGAAGGTGCTCCCGGAGGGATTCGGGAATCGATGATCAGACGGCAATTGTGAAACTGTCGGAAAGTTTCAGCATTCAGTATTAGCTATTGAATTGCTGTCAACACAATAAAACATCAGCGATAAGAAGATGCTTCCATAGACTATTTGTCTAATTCTGTCCTCTAAAATTCTTGACACTTGCTGTGGTTTCTGATAACTGGACCGCTAAATACAGCGGCGATGGAGGAGAAATCACCGGCAATAGCCTGTATAAGGGGGTGGAGGTATGCCCCCAAACCGTCCAAAATGGTCCGATGAGCCCCCCATTTCCGTTTTGATTCAAATGTTACGGACTCTGCGCGTTCGAAGAGCTTTTTCGGGTGGAATCCAACCCCGAAAGCGATCCGGCATCCGTTGGCGGCCACTTTGAAAAATACTTCAGGCTAACAAGAATTCCAAGTAATTTTAATCCTCAGTTACGTTTAACAATTCTGGCGCAATAGATAAGCGGGTAAATAAACTGGGGTTGACAATTTCGATTGAATTCCAGAAAACCCGGCACGACCGTTTTGCCTGAAAATAAATTCTCGTTCTTTTGTACATTATATATCGTTCAAGGCTTGAAATCAGGAGGGGAGATTATGAAAAAAGTGCTGAAGACCAAAGGACTGGCACTGGAGACAAGCACACTAAATATGCTCATCATACTGGTATTCATGTTCACTCCGGCATTAATTTTCGGGGTCCATGGGAATGCCTTTGCGCAGAGTTCCTGCTTTGCAGGAACGTGGCAAGGAACATGGCAAAGTGAATTCAGTGGAACTGGAGGAAACACTACAGGCGCCCTCAGCGCTACCATCACACAGTCCGGAAGCACCCTCAAAGGCAAATTAACCATTGCAGGAACGGGTTGCAGCAATACGAGTAACTTGTCACTGTCAGGAACAGTTTCTGGAAATACGGCAACGTTTTATGCATCCACTCATTGCGGCAGCGTGACAGAAAATCTCGACTTAACAAACGGTGTACTCTCCGGAAATGAAATAAACGGGAGCTACGCTCTAAATCCAATTCCCTTCTCAGGGCCGTACTATGACGCCGGGTCATTCACTTTCAGCAGGGCCAGCAGCCTGTATTCTGTCTCTGGAACGGTGACGGGCGGCGGGGTGGCGCTCGCGGGGGTTACCGTCGATCTTACCGGCTCGGTAACGAGGAGCACGACCACAGACGGCAGCGGGAATTACAGCTTCACGAAGCTCTCCGAAGGTTCGTACAAGATCACTCCAAGCAAGGCCGGATATACCTTCGATCCTGCGAGTCAGTCCGTTTTTGTCTGCGGAGCGGATGTTTCGGGGCAGAATCTTACGGCACTTCAGACTCACACTTTGGTCTGGGCGGGAACGGGAGGATATGCAGGATACGTGACCTTCTGGACCCTCAACAGCTCCAATACTTATATGGCCACCAAAGAATACGGCCCTTACAGCGGCATGACGCCGGTGAGCTACGCTTCCAACTCCGACGGAACAAGAACCCTGCTCTGGGCGGGAACGGGAACAAAGGCAGGAACGGCGACCATCTGGACCCTCAACGGCTCCAATACTCCTACAGCCACCAAATCATACGGCCCTTACAGCGGCATGACCCCGGTGAACTACGCTTCCAACTCCGACGGAACAAGGACCCTGCTCTGGGCGGGAACGGGAAAAAAGGCTGGAACGGTGACCATCTGGACCCTCAACAGCTCCAATAACTATTCGAACTCCAAAGCATACGGCCCGTACAGCGGCTTGACGCCGGTGAGCTACACTTATAACTCCGATGGAACAAGAACCCTGTTCTGGACGGGAACTGGAGCAAAGGTAGGAACGGCAACCATCTGGACCCTCAACAGCTCCAATAATTATTCGAGTTCCAAAGTATACGGCCCTTACAGCGGCCTGACGCCGGTGAGCTACGCTTCCAACTCCGGCGGAACAAAAACCCTGCTCTGGGCGGGAACGGGAACAAAGGTAGGAACGGCAGACATCTGGACCCTCAACAGCTCCAATAATTATTCGAGCTCCAAAGTATACGGCCCTTACAGCAGCTTGACGCCGGTGAGCTACACTGCCAACTCCGACGGAACAAGAAGCCTGTTCTGGACGGGAACGGGAACAGAGGTAGGAAGGGCAGACATCTGGACCCTCAACAGCTCCAATAATTATTCGAGCTCCAAAGTATACGGCCCTTACAAGGGCTGGCTGCTGGTCCTATATCAATAGGATCGGCAATGGCAGCAATGAAACCGGGTCGCAGACCTGACCCGTTGGCAAGGATTTTGGTTTGGTTGAACCTG